>WLWG01000084.1_pt1 | contig 93058 bp, 76 predicted proteins | sample 6712871 | NCBI WGS metagenome assembly WLWG01 (sample SAMN12718693, study PRJNA515312) | sponge metagenome | isolation source: marine sponge | host: Mycale hentscheli | place: New Zealand: South Island, Marlborough, Capsize Point | collected 2003-05-01 | reverse complement strand
TTGACCAAGATGAATTTGTAAAGGATGTTATATCTTCTGATGGAAGAGGAAATGGTCTTGCTGGTTATGATGGTGAAGAAAATGAAGTAGTCTATGACGATGAATGGTTTTATATTTATAGAATAGGATAGAATGAGATATAACAAACACATATTATTAGAAGGAAGAGTAGAAGACGCACAACAATATTTTGAAAAAGCTGTTGGGTCTTGGCCTGTTGCAGAACCAGGTAATCCAGCTGGGATTGGTGTTGGGACTAATTTAGAATCTGTTTTAGAACATTTTGTTAATTCGGACCCTTCAAATAACCAGAAATATCTTTTGTGGATGGTTAAAAGGTACATTGAGGAACCGTTCACAAGTCCTATAGATATCGCGTCTCTAGCTATGAGGTTTGACATTAACTCACCTAGAATAACTCCTGAACTGATAGATAGTTTAAAGTTAGAAGATTCTTTTTTTAATGACAACCTTGATGGAAAAATATTAAGGTCACCAAAAAATATTGACTCTTACGATGACTTAATTGTGTTGGAAAGATTTATGGATGAAATAGAATCTATAATGACTAGAAAAGATAAAGAGAAAATGCTTAAGTCGGAGGTTGATAAGGTATATGAAGATGATAACTGGGTAATTATTAGACCTAAAAGTCATGGTGCTTCTTGTTATTACGGTGCAGGTACCAAATGGTGTACAACATCAACTGATAAAACCTTTTTTGAAAAGTATAATAACGAAGGTGTGTTATATTATGTCATAAAAAAACAATCTGGTAAGGATTATAAAATAGCACTTTATAAGGAATTACCTAAAATCGGTACTGATTATAGAACAAATAGAAGAGTACTAGGTAGGGCACCTGATGACCAGTGGTATGATATGCAAGATAATCTATTAGATGGTAGGACATCATCTATAGTTAGTTCTATGTTACCAGATAAGGCTATTCAAGTGATTGACGATTTATACAAAAAAGAGTTAGATTATTATTCGGAAATGTTAGACTTTCAGAGATACAAAAGTCTTAATGAATTTGTTAATTTAATAGCAGATAAATTACAAGGTGAGAAAATTAAATTTAACACGGAAAGTGGTCCATGGGAACTTGAGGTGGTTGGTCGTAATGAATGGTACGTAAGTCCTATCGGAGATAATAAATATAAATTTTCTGTTGAGTTGTTTACCGACACGGAATATGAGATTATTGTTTCCGATTTTAATGGGTATATAGAACGTACAGCAGAGAACGACTTAGCGGAAGATATAGGTTGGTATTTTAGACTTCTTCCTGGACATATTGTAGCTGCGAGTAATAATCTTGGTTATTATGAAATTGATGGAGAAAATGAGGGAATAAAGTTAGGTTTACCTCCTAAGGATGTTTTCAAAAATAGGTTCTTGGATAACGACAGGTATCAGAATAACTATTATAGGGGTTACCCAGAAAAAACTTTCTTAAATCTAATCCTATTGCCAAATTTAAGGTATCTTTTATCTAGACCTGAAGTTAAAGAACTTACCACAAAAGAAAATACTGTTTGGGAACCTATGAGGACTAGAACACCTTTAACTTTTAAATATCCACCTAAAGAAGGTTCATTAACTCAATTATTTGTAGACTTTGTTAAGGACAATCCTGGAAAGACCAGAAAAGAATTTTATGACTCTATCGGTAGGACTTACACTCCAGGTCACAACTCTGAATTCTTTGCAGTTATAAACGACTCTGGCATAGTAAGAATGGATAGAAAAGGTAGACAGTTTGTTTATACCTTAGGCCCTAATTATGAACCTTGGACTAGAGGTGAATTAGCTAGAATTAAAATTCAATAAATATGTCTGACTGGTTTGACCAATATTACGGTTGTGATGGACCTTGTCCAGAATATGAAAGAATAGTAAATACACCACAAATTTATTCTTCCATAACTGAAGATTATAAGAGTTGTTTACCCACACCAACACCATTTGATTGTACTCTTATAGCTCACTGTACAAGTGGAGGTACTGGTGGTTCTGTAACACCAATATTAATAGTGTCTAACTCTATGTCTATAAGAAATCCTGTGGGTGGTGAGGAGTATATAGGCGAGAAATCAGGGGGTTTTAATTCTTCTACTTGGAATTTACTCAAAACTAGTTTTACTTATGAATATTTAAATTGTGGGGTGCCTTTCCCACATACTATAAATGGCTCTGTAAGTAATGCTATTAATGTGTGTGGTAATTTATTTGTTCAGGGTCACAGAGAAACGGTCAACGTACATATAAAAATTTATAAGTTTGATTGTGTAGATGGTAGTAGTACCCCAACTCTAACTCTACTATTTACAAATATATTAGAAATTGTAGCACCAAGTGGAGTAGCAACGGGAGTTAACAAGTGTTGGAGTATGGATGTGAGTAATGAGGAAGATAAAATAACTGAGTGTACAACTCATTTTATGATTTCTTTTAGTTTAATACAAGAAGGGTCAGGTGTTAGTTTGATTAAGTCTAGTTATAAAGCCACAATAGAAAAAGTAGCTTAATTAAGTCCTATATTAAAACCATTTATAGTTTGAAATACTTTAGACTCATCTATTAAGGGTTTATCTATCAAACCAACTTCTTCAGCTAATTCTTTTTGATTTTCTAATACGTATTCCATATATAAATCATTTAATATGTCTAAGATTTGTTTTCTTGTAACCGATGGGTCACCACCATTTTCAAAATTATCGTTAGCTATTCGGGTAACTTCTACCATAAAAGATTCAAAAGAAACACCTGGAACTGTTGATAACAATTCGTATTTACTACTGGGGTTGTTCTGAAAAAAACTTTTAAAGTTTTTACAATATATTTCTACGTCTACATTCATTATTTATAAATATTTGAAATTAGTTAAATAATGATACGTTAAAATAAAATACTTTTCAAGATGATGTGGACTTTCTCTCCTAAAATATTAAACTTATGGTATGAAAAAATTATCAGATTACGTAGGTCGAACCCCTTTAATACCGATAGAGATTGGTGAGTTTACTGTGTGGGGAAAAGCAGAATTTATGAATCCTTCTGGTTCAGTAAAGGACCGTATGGCTACTTATATTTTAAATGACGCTGAAAAAAGAAATTTAATAAAAAAAGGAAGTACTCTTTGTGAAGCCACATCAGGTAATAGTGGAATTGCATTTGCTATGTTAGCTGCAGAAAGAGGGTATAGGATGGTTATCATTATGCCTTCTAATATGTCCGAAGAGAGAAAAAATATGTTTAAAATATATGGGGCAAAATTAATAGAAGTGGATGAAGGTGATTTTGATGGAGCAATAGCATTAAGAGATAAAATGTGTGAGGAAGAAGGATGGTTTAACTGTAACCAATTTCACAATTCTTTAAACATAAAAGCTCATTACGAAACTACAGGACCTGAGTTTTACTCGACATATCCACTTTATACTGATAAACCAGATGTAATAGTTTTAGGTACTGGAACTGGTGGTAGTTTGATGGGTACTGCAAAATATCTAAAAGAAAAATGGCCAGATATAAAAGTAGTTGCTGTAGAACCAGCTGAAAGTCCAGTGATGTCAGGAGGTGAACCAGGACTTCACGGCATACAGGGAATAGGTGACGGTAGTAAATTTTTAGTTGACCTAGAGTTAGTAGATGAAGTTAGGACAATTAAAACTGAATGTGCTAAACTTTTCTCTAAAAAGTTAGCTTCTGAATTTGGTTTATTTGTAGGTATAAGTGCTGCAGCTAACGCAAAGGTATGCTTTGAATGGTTGCGGGATAATGATAAAAGTAATGGTTTAACAATCCTCTGTGATAGAGGTGAAAGATATTTTAGTTGTTTATGAAAAAGAAGTACCCAGACAATATAGTTTATAATGAAGATAGTGATAAATTTGATGCTAATTTAAAATCTTATCCGACTACTGTTGGTTCACAAAAATTCGAACCAATTAAAGTAGATAAAAGTGATAGTTATAAAGCGGATAATTATTTTGGGTCTAGATTAGAAGAATTAAAAGAAGAGTATAAAAAATTAGTGGAAGAGTATAACTGGACTAAACTAGTATATGAATCAGAACACAACTTCCAACCTCTACTGGGGGAAGAATATTTTTTATATGAAAGAGATAATAAGAATTTATTTCTGAGTTTAATTAACCCAACTCAATGGGATAAAAAATACATAGGTACTTTTAAATTACTTAATAACGGTAGCTGGGATAAGGTTTCTTAATTACTGTACTACAGTAACCTCACCACTATCTATCATAGCCTGAACTCTAGGGCCTATTTTTAATTTAGGATTGTTTCTAATATTTAAAACTTGTAGTGCTGGTAAGTCTGCTAAAGATTCTGGTAGTGTTGTTAACTCTGGATTATTAGGTATAGAAATAAACATTAGGTTTTGTAATCTGTTAATATCTTCTGGTAACTCACTAAGTAAACCTTCAATGTGTAATACCTCTAAATTAGGGAAATTTAAAACTTTAGGGTGTAATGGAGTCGATGGTAAGTCTTGGTCGTTGTCTCTGTATCCTCTACTTCCCTTTTCAAAATCAAATCTTTTTAGTGATTGTGGGAGTTTATCAAAAAATTCATCAAAACCATAAAGACCTATAAATCTAGATACCTGGTCATTAGGATAATTTATTTGTACTTGGTCACCAAAGTCTTTGTTAAGTGATTTTGCAAATTCATGTTTAAAGAATTGTTTTAACTCACTAAGTTCCCCACCATCTTGTAACATTTGTTCTAAGTTAACACCCCTATCATCTTGGTCCATATATTGATTGGATGGGAAATGGAATTGGTATTTAGGTCTTGGTTCACCTTCACCTTTACCTCCACTAGTTACAATATCATTTTTATCTCTAATCATATATAAAGGACCTTGTCCTGAATATCTTTCATAGTAATTCCAATTGTCTGAAGCTGTACACCATCTAGTTAAAGGTGCTCCAGCCATATCACAACTAACTGCTTTAGTTTTAGGTACGACTACTTCCCATCTATCACCATCATAAAGATATTCAACTTCTTCACGTTTTCTTTGAGCTTTTTGTTCTGCTTTACTAGTAGTAGCTTTTTCTAATGAGAAATCTTTAGTCAAATCATATAACTCATCTGTTGAAGTTATCTTATTAATGTCTCTTTTACTAGCGTCTATTTGTGACTTAAATCTATCAAACTTAATTAAATCTTCAGTTGTTTTGTAAAGGTCTTCTAAAAATAGGTCTTGTAATTGTTTAAACTTACCTTGAAAAGGTGAGGTAGGTTTTGGGTCGTAAGGGTATTCTTTTTGAGCTTCTTGTTGTAGTCCTAACCATAATTTAATTATCCACTGAGCGTATTTCCCTACTTTTGTGATTTCACCTTCATCTCTAGCACCTTCTGGTTGTCTACTGGTGGGGTCGGCAATAATTAATTGTGTTAATATGTCTTTCGGTATCTTTGGTGGAACTACTTTTCCGTTAGCCTTCTTCTTAGGTTTTGTATATCTATCCATCATCACGTCCAAACGTGACAACTCTTGTTCTAATATCTCTCTAACCTCATTTAATAAACTTGTAAAACTCATTTCTAGATTTCTTGTTTAATTATAAATATCACTTCTATAGAATAAATACACATCCTTAATTTAAAAAAAAAAGGAGAGTAAATTTATTTACCCTCCCTAAATTTTACACTGTAGTTAACATTATCCACAGATTAAATTATGTTTTTTGATTAGTCGTTTATCTACGTACTGTTGGTTACCTTCTTTACAAGTCAAATCAAATGCTTTTTGAACTGCCTCACTAGAACTTTTTAGACTACCCTCAATCAGTTTTTTACCTAAGTAAATTCTACCCTCACAACTACCTTTACTTTGGGTTGATTTACCAAAGCTTTTACTAATCCCTCCAGATTTAATAATTTGTCTAATGTCGTATTTACCTACTTTACAAATATAATTTCCTAATTTTTCTTTTTTAGTTGCCCTCATTGGATTTTTTATTTTTAATGGTTAATAATTTATATAACAAATCTAAGTAATTTATTTCTATAAAACAAATTATTTAGATTTTTTTAGTTAAGTGTAGATAATATTCTCTAATCTTAGCACCTAAATCCCTATCGTTTGGGTACTTTTTTATTAATTCAGCAATGTGTTGGGGGTTATATTCTTCCTCTACTTTTACTTTTGGTGTTTTATAAACACTGTCTTTTACTTGTCTCAATTCGTTTAATGTTCTTGTTTTTTTTGTCATTTATTTATTTTTTAACGTCCAACTTCTTTTAAATATTTTTCTTTCATCTCTTCCCAAGAGATGTCTATCGCGTCCCAATAGAATAACGTTTCAGGTTTCAATCTATTTTGTTTAAATAAATTATCATACCTTTTAATTGCTTTTTTCTTCCACCATCTATCGGTGTATGGGATATCTTCTTCAAACTTTGTTTTTAATTTAAGTTCATCTTCATTTATTTCACCACGTAAAAACTCACATCCATTTTCATACATCATAGCTAGATAGACTCCCCTTTTAAATCCATGGTCATATGTGGATGGTTTAATTCCACAATGTTTGAATACCTTATTAATAATATTTTGTTTAGGTCCTGTAGCACTTATAGCTTTTTTGTGTTCCTCAGGGTGGTTTTCCTTTAACCATTTATTCCAGGGTAAGTAAACACTATCGTCTGGTTTTAACCTAACTTGTCCTGTAGTCTCTCCCATTGTTTTAAAATGTGGTATACCATTATACATTGAGTGTACACCATATAAAGAGGTAGTCCCTACAGCGATTAACTTATTACCGTACTTTTCTTCCCACGCATCTCTAATTGTTTTACAGGTAGTTAATGCGGCTACTAATTTACCCATTAACATATTATACCCACCTGGTTGTGTAGAACATATGGTTGTAGCTATAGCTGTATTATTTAATTTATGTTGGTCAAACTTATTAGTTTTGTCCCAACCTATATAAGCGTCTCTAACTTTAATACTTGTAACATCAGACCCCAAACATATCAAACCAAGGACTTTATCTGTTTTCCTATCTCTTACCCAAAATTTCATATTACGTCCAGGATTTGCAACCCATTCCATTGTGTGGATAAGTTTACGATGGTTTACCCATTCTGTTACTCCTTTTCCTGGTGTTGCCATTACAACATAAGGTTCTAAGTCCTCAATTTGTTTTATAGTGTGTTCTACATCATCTAAATCTGATGGTATCCATAGATTTGTTCGGTAATTATATAATTTATTTTTTACTTTAGACATTTTACCACCTTTATTCATTTCTTGCCACTTTTTATAAAGTGTTTGTTCTTCTACTGTCATTTCTTTAAGCATGTCCAAATTATCTATCAAGTCTTGTTTCCTTGACTCAAAATCAAAAGTTTCTTCTTCCGTTTTAAATAAATCTAGTTGTTCTTTCATTAAAATATATTTTTAAATAGGTAATTTAAGTCCATAACTAAACGAACTACACCATATATTGATAAAGAAGTATACAAAAAAATTAATACTTTGACAAGTGGTGAGAATTGACCCTCATCAATTTTTTCTTTGTTCAAATCCATCAGGGGTTTGTTTTTACACCCATTACATTTTTTTTCTTTTGACATTAGTTAAAATTTTTCTCTTTTTTTAATTCTTGTAGTATTTTATTTTCTTTATCGGTTATGTCTGTTGGGTTTACGGGATTTAAGAACAAGTATAAATCACCTTTAAAACCAGAAGGGTCATAAAAACCTTTTTCTTTTATACGTAGGGGTTTTTTAAAGTCGGTGTTGGGTGGTACCTCGACCTTAAGTTGTCCATCAAAATGTTCTATAAGTATTTCTTTACCCAAACAAATATCTACAAAATTAATATCTTCAGTATAGTGTAATTGTTCCGCAGCTCTTTTAAACGTAGGGTGAGGTATTATCCTAATTTTTATTAGTAAGTCACCGTCAATCCCTCCCCAGACAGAGTTTCCTTTGCCTCTTAATTTCATTAATAAACCATCATCTATTCCTTTGGGGATTTTAAACTTAACTTCTTCCTTCTTGTAGAAACCTCCTCCTTCAAAACCATTACCACTACAACCTGGACACGCACCGTTCATTACTTGTCTAAATGGTCCTTGTTGTATTACTTGTTGTACTACACCATTACCTTTACATGTACCACACATCTTATTATTAGTTGAAACTCTATTAAAATTTAAAGTTTTTTCTTTACCAAAGTAAGACTCTTCTAAGGTGATATTTAAATTTATATTTAAATCTCTTCCTCTCCTAGTTCTAGGTTGTTGATTAAAACCTCGATTACCAAATAAATCATTAAACATATCAAATGGGTTTCCTCCCCCATTGAACAAATCTTCGAAGTTCGTTCCACCGTTATCATATTTATTTCTTTTTTCATTATCACTTAAAATACTATAAGCTTCAGATATCTCTTTAAATTTATCTTCACCTTCAGGGTTTTTATCTGGGTGATATTTTAAAGAAAGTTTACGATAACTTTTTTTTATTTCTTCCGCAGTTGCCTCTTTACTTACACCTAAAATTTCATAATAATTTTTCATATGAGTATTACTAGTTATCAAATTGTTTTATTTAACAACAAATCTAAAAAAAGAATTGTTGCTACTTCTCGTATTTTTACTAACATTAATAAAAAATACAAAGAAATACATAAAAAATCAAATGTTATATTCCCAGTTAAGTATAATAAAAAAATGGAGTGTGAATTTGAATTAGCTTTAGTGTGTGTTGGTAAATGTAAAAAAAACCAGATACATCGTAGGGATGAATTAGGTAGATTAACTGAGGTTACTATGAAAAACAAAAAATATCAAATTATTAAGATTAAACCTTTTGATATTGAAGAGAAAATTTATGACCACCAGATTGGTAAAAGGATAGAATTTAAAGAATTGTACGATAGATATTTAAATAGTAAAAATATTATGCAGATATATTCTTTAAATAATAAAATTGTTATTCAAAATAATGATTTATTTAATTTATTTAGTTTGAAAAATGTCAGTGAGTCTTCTAGGTTCTTGTCGTATATAAAGAAGTATTTTACCGATAGTGGTAAATTTAATTTTTTAATAAGTAGGGATTTGTCCACTGTCCAAAGAAAAGAACTTTACAATTTACTGGAGAGTAAGGGGTTTTCTAGAAAACTACTGTATAAACATTATACGTATTAGTCTTTTTCTTCCATTATAAAATTCATGGATACTTCCCCCACTTGCACATTAAAGGTAGGGTCTATTTTGATTAGTTCTGGTTCTACATCACCACCCAATTTAATTCTTTCTACTTCCTTAAGAACTTTAACATACTCATTTGGTTTTAATGTAAAACTCATTTCTGCTTTTACACTATCAAAAGGTAAATTTTCAGAAAGATTTAATAGGGAAGCTAAGTATCCCTCCATTATCCTAGGTTTATTTTCTTCTGCTCTTTCCTTTAAATATTTTTCACTAAACTGTGGCATATTTAATTGTTTTTTTTCAAATACTGGTAATTTTTGTTTAATTTCCTGTATTGTTTTATTTTTGTGGTTTAAAATCTGATTGTTGTCTTTCTTTACTTGTTTCTGTAACCACTCCAACTTCTTTGTTAGTTGTCCCATTAGATGTCGTTATTGGTATGTTAGGTAAATCTATGTCTTTTTTATGGTTAAAGGTAATCGCTTTTAACTCTTCTAAGTTTTTAGACATAAATAATCTTTCTAGTTCTTCTTTTTTTTCAACTAATAACCTTTGTTTTTCTTCCTCATCTTTATTTATTTTTATGATTCTTAAAACTTCAGTTTCTAAAAAACTAACTTCATCTTTAGTGTCTATACAGTAAAATGATATCACAAAAGTACCGTTATTATTTTTATTAACTTTTACAGCTATTTTTTCTTTATTATATAGACCATCATATGTCCAGTTAACTGGAAACATCAAATCTAAAATAAAATAGTTCTCATGTTTTCTTATACCGTAAAAACATTCTCCTATTCTTTGTATACTATTAAATAAACTCATTTAAAAAATTAAATATGTTAAAAAATAAGATACTATAAAATAAATTAGTATTTCGTCCACAGCGATACCTTTATAATGTCTCATTTTCATTTTTTTAGGTGGATTACTTAAAAAGCTAATGATGAATACAGTTAAATATTTTCCCATCAATAAAGAGGAAAATAAAAATAAAAATCCTGTTATCACATCCACTATTAATTAGATTTATTTGCCTCTAAAATTTCTTTTCTTATGTCTTGACACAAATTCTTAATTTGTTGTGCTGTTTTCCTAGCTCTAATACCTGCACTTTTATTTGCGTTATCAAAAAACTTACCAGTATCTACTGATAAACTTTCTACTAGTTCTTTAAGTTCTGTTAATGTTTCCATTTTTTTTCTATTAATTTAAATTTTATTATTGCATACGTAACAAACGTATATCAAAAAATTAACCATAAGATAGTGAGAAGTCAACTTTATTTGATAAGATTATTATCTAATGTCTTGTAAAGTTCTGTGTAAATGTCCAATTCGGACTTTGTTTTGGGGTCATTTATAACAAATAAAGTAGAAAAGAACTTATCTACTTTATCTATCACTAAAGTATTGTCACTATTGTAAAAGGACTCTAAGAAAAAGTTCCAAAAATATTCAAAATGTGTACCTTCCTTATCAAATCTAATGTTTTCTTTTTCCAAATCGTTAATCACCTTATTCCAACACCATAAAAAATGATTTTTACTTTCTTCATTTTTTATAACATCAGAACCCAAGTAAGTTTTATCAACTAAAATATATAGTGATTTTATAAAATGAAAAAACAATTCTGATTTTTCTTGAACTATGTCATTGGCTTTAAACCACATATCCAAGTCTTTTTGAGCTACTGGTTCACTAACGTACCTATAAAATTCTATAGGTGAAAATCTTCTCTTATCTTCCATAATAATAAATATATGAAAGTGTTGGGGTTAATAAATAATTTATTAAAGTTTTGTATTCTAATATTCTAAGTTAATATCAAAGTTAGGTGTGTTTAAATAACTAGGTGCCACATAGGTATTATCTTGTACTGCTGGTTGAATATCTGGTATTTGAATCTCTGGTTGTGTAGTAACTGGTTCGTCGACTTCAACTTCTGTTGCTACGTCGTCTTCTGGTTTCGTATCATTTCCACAACCTATAGCTGTTTTCCATTTTTCTTGGAATTCTATAACTTTACTACTTACTTCTAAATCTAAAGCTTCATAATTATTTCTATTCATACATTTACAGTAGTATTTGTGGTATTGGGTTAAGTCTTTAACTACACCAGCGAATCCGTCTGCTGTTCCTCCAGCATCACCAGTACCGTTAACTTCTGTCATCATATTTTTATGAAATTCTTTTATAGCTCTTTCAGTACAACCTTCTTGTAAAGTAGCTTTTTCCTGTTTTTGTTCTTCTTCCTCTCTAGTTTTTCTAAATCCTGGACAACCTTTATCTAATTTTCTTCTTGCTTTAATAAATTTATCTCCAGCTAATTTAATCCATTTCGTACTACCTTTTTTTCTGGTATACCACTCTTCATTTTCTACTTTATATTCCCACTTTGTATCTCCTTTTAAGTTACAAAGTTTAGAAGTTTCTTTTGTGTCAACATTATCATTAGGTTTAGTCGTGTCGTTTGCAGTATCTTCTACATCCTGAGTATCTACTTCTACTTGTTTAATTTCTTGTTCGGTTTCTTTTACGAATTCATCTTTATCAGAACATTCTGGAGCGTCTGGAAATTTAGAACATAGTTGTTCGAATTTTTTGAGTTCTTTTTTCTGTTGTCTAGCTTTTTGTCTTGCTTCCCTTTTTCCTTTTCTATCTAGTTTTTTTGCGTCTTTTTTATTTTGTTTTTCTCTTTTTATAGCGTCCTTTAACTCTTTAATTCTATCTTTTGAATCCTGTTCGTTAAGTAAATGAAATTCTTCATCCTTTACCTCTTTAGTTTTTTGTTCACTTAGTACGTTAGGTTTTGTACCCATTAAATTTAAAATACGTCTATGTTCTTCGTTTAAACTGTAATCACTATATTTCATTTTATTTTCTTTTTCTTAATTCTTTATTAGCTCGTTCTAGAATAAACCTTTCTTGATTTTTATTTTTAATACCTTCTTTTAAAACGTTATTGGTAAGTTCATTAAACGCTTCCGCTACCATGTAATTTGCGTTAGCTTTTCTTTTTCCGTACCTGTTTGGTATAGCTTCAGACCACTCATCACTTTGTAATTTTTTATATTTTCTTTGAGTTTGTTTTTTAATGTTTTTACCTAAATTAGAAGGTACTACATTACCTACTTGTTGACCACTACTATCTTTACCTGTATTATTACCAGTTTTAATAGAACCATCAATATAGTTGTTTACTTGGTCTTCAAAGTGTGAATTAGGTTTATTTTGATATTGTATATTGTTCAATCCCATACCTCTCCAATCTTCAATAAATTCTTCTTCTTCTGAACTATTTCTATACATTGGTGAGCTATAGTCAGTTTTGGAATTATTTTGATGTGGGAATTCGGGATTAGAATTATTTTTAAAGTCTAAGTATTTTTGAATTTTATCTGAAACCATGTCCATAGCTTCACTATTGTGTTTTTTTGAATCTTTTAAAGCTTGATTAGTTACCACATATCCTGGGAAATTGTACGAGTCTTTTGCTTCTTTTATATGTTTTTTTAACTTCTTTTTTAAGATATCTTTTTGAACCATAGGTTTTAACTCACTCTCAAATATATCTTGGATTGTAGTCTTCACTTTTTTATTTAATTTCTTTTTAGACATAATTCTTTTCTTTTATAATATATAAATATACTGTAGGTCTTATTCGTACTTAGGTTTATTACCTTTCATTGAATAAATTTGGCCTATAGGTTTATTCATTTTAACATTACCCACTAAAGATGTTATTGGTGAATGGTAAAATCCTCTCTTAATCATTTCATCAATTTCTTTTTTAGTGTATTTTTTATTGTTATTTTTTTTATAAGGTTTCATTTTTCCTTTTATATATTTTTTCATGTCTTTTTTGAACATGCTTTCCATTTCTTGTAAGAGAATACCTTTTAAATACTTTTCTGATTTGTTGGTTTGTTTAGAGACTTTTTTAATTGTTTCTTGTAGTTGTTTATCTTCGTAGAATTCTAAAGCACTAATATCTCCTTGATTACAGTATGGGAACTTTTTACATTTTTCTTTTACCTTAACATATTTAGCTCCTGGTCCTCCGTATTTAGGGAAATTAGGGTCACTAACAGCTCTCCAATTTTTTCTATTTTTTGCCCATATAGATGGTTGTGAATATGCTCCCGATGAAGCACTTCCTGTCATCTCACCCAACTCTTCTTCATTCTTAGGTTTACTCATACCAGTATCATTATTCCAACCCATGGGTGCTGAAAAAGCTCCTGCAGAACTAGCACCAGTCATCTCGTCTAGTTCTTCATCTCCAAGGGTGGGTAGGTCAGATATCATCTTTACAACTTCATGTGTATAATCTATCCATAGTGCATACGCGTCAACCTTATCTAAACCAAATTTTGCCTTACAGTATCGTTCAAATTCTTTAAATAAAAGCATATGAGCTTCACTAGTTAAAGCGTCAAGAGCAAATCGTGTGGGAAACCATTTGGTATAAACATTATAATCTTTATCCATTCTTGTATCACTAAGTAATTTACCTAAAATGCCGTCTCCTTTCTTTATTTGCTTTTCAAGTTCATCTGATTGTTTCTTACTTTCAGCATAATCCTTCCAATAATCAACATCTTCATTAAATTCAGCTACCTTCATAAGTTCTTCTCTTCCCTTAACCGCTTCTATTCCTTTTCTAGGTCCTAATTGTTGACTCACGTCATTAATCATAGATTTCATATTTTGTTGATGTTTTCTTAAAGCGTCCATACTTATTTAACGTTTTTAATTTGGCTATCCCAGAAATTTCTTCTTAACCAAAAAGTTTTATACAATTCTATTAATACTTTAGTACTAACATCGACCACTTCAGCACGATGAGTTTTCGAAAGTTTAGTATTCTTTCTTTTGAGTTGGGAATCCACAACGTCAATAACGTCCTTTTCAAACGACGCTGTCTTAAGAAAATCTTTGATTTCTTTACGTGCTATTCTTTCTACTTCTTTTTTATCTGTATTAGTGAGTGCCATTTATATAAAGTATATTATATAAATACTATGGAAATGAGGATTCTTACTTAATTAAATTAAGAACTATAGCACTGGTAGTTATTGTAGCTGCACCTAAGAAAAAATGAATCACTGGTTTATTATACCATTTAGGTTTTAATTCTTTATTTAAATCAATATAAAGATTAACTCTATCGTTTAAAAGGGTAACGTTTTGATTTAATAAACCAATATGTAAACTATCTTGTCCTTGTAATAATTTATAATTAAAAATCTGAGATTCTAATATTAAAATTTTTTCATTCTGTATTTTAATAGTTTGTTCTTGTGCTTGAACTAGGGAATCTAATTTTAAAACTTCCGATTCGGTGAAGGTGAATGAACTATCTGATGTTTGTGCTTTTGCTTCTCCTCCTGAGATAATTAATAAAATTAATATAACAAGATAACTTATTAGTAACTTAACACACGTTCTTGAGTGTAACTTCATTTACTTTAATCTTTTTTTAAGGTCTTCTGCAGCTTGTTTACCCGTTTTACGTTTAACTTTAGGTTTTTTACTGTTAACCTCTTTTAATTTTTTATCAGTAGACTTAATATTTTTCTTTATTTGTTCTTTAGTCTTAACTGTATGTTCAATTTCTTTCTTAATTACTTTAGTGTCACCTTCATTGTCTTTAATCTGGTCTTTGATTTTTCTAACTTTACGATTAGAGTTAGAATTTAAAAACCATACTAGTCCAACAAAGAATCCTATAAATCCTAAAATATATTTCCAAGTTTTTTTAAAAAATTCTTTCATAACTATTCTATTCCACTATCCATTTCTACATCGACTGCAAGTTCATCGTCACCCAGACCTTCTTCTTTTTCTACTTCTGTAGTTCTACGGTCAGCTAAAACTTTAGCCCATTTAGATTCGAAAGTATTGTAAAAACTTTTAATTTTACCCAATACCTCCATAAATTTATTATCAACCTTAATCATATTTGCGTTTCCAATATAAGTTCCTTCTACCTCAGCTATTGAATAATAGAACCTCACATCGAATCTTAGTAGGTCACCAGACCACTCTACATTGTTTTTGTAAATGTTCAATGGGTGAAATTGTGCCATATCGGATACTTCTTCAGCAAATTGTTCCATCGTTTCTTGAAATGATGATTGTTCGTCATCAGTTAATACTAAGTCTTGTTCTGAAGCACCGTGTACTATAATCTTACCTCCACTTACAGTATACTCTTTAGTGAGTTCTTCTTCGACTGTGTCTCTTTCTCTTGGTTCATCTTCGTCCTGAGTTTCTGTTTCTACTTCACCCTCAGCTTGTTCGTTTATAAGACGTACTCTATCTAACATGGTTTTCATGTCGTCATATCTGTTGTCTACGAAATTTCCGTTGACTATTTTTTTATTATAGTTCATTTTTTTCATTTTAAGTTATATGATTATAAATATCTTATTAAAGTGTTCTACCCAATGGACTTCTTAATATTCCTCCAGAAGAATTATTACGTTTTATTTTAGATGGTTCATATTGTTTCCTATCTCCAGTATAGACGTTTGTAGTTTCTGCTGGTGCATCAGGATTTAAATTTTGTGATTTAGTTTTGGTTAATCCACTTCTCTTATCTACCAATTTCGTCTTATCTGCTGCGAACAAAGTTCCATTCAATAATTTTTTAACCCAACCCTTTCCATATTTTTTCAGAAAAAAGTCATTAGTAACTTTAGTTAACTTTCCAAAAAAGTGTGATAAATTATCGATTACTTTTTGCATAACTTTTTCTACGGCCTTAGGTAATGTAAGTAACCCACCAGAAACTTTAGACATAAAATTTTTAAGTGATGGTATTATAGTTGTTAAAAACTTTTGAATTTTTGTTACTTTTGGTAAAACTTTTCCGACTATCTTTTTTAACAAGTTTCTGTTGGTTTTTGCCAAACCAATAATTGATTTAGCGAGTAATTGACCCGCTTGACCTCCCTTTGACCACATTAACTTAACTATTTTGCTGGTATTAGGTAAAGCAGACCACAATTTTTTGAAGGGTCCAGTCACATATTTACCGACAGTACCACTTAAAGAAGCTATCAGTGAAAATAATCCTTTTACCATTTCTCCTTTAAAAGTATATATAATTGCATTAGCTGCAGAAAAAAATGAACCGGGTCCTGGTAACCAAGATAAGTAACTAAAAGTAGTTTGTGTCCAGTTTAGAATGTTTGCTCCGACACCTTCTGTGATTAATGATTTTTTAGGTATATTATAAAATTCAAATAATTCACTGTTTCTACCTAAACCATTAGTGTGAGAGTAAACGACTGATAAAGAAAGAAATTTTTCATATTCCACCTCTTCTTTAACAATTTCTAAAATTCTTTCTCGTTTTAACATTTTATTTTTCTTTTATCTTATCTTTTATATAAATAATGAGTTCTTCATTTTTTTCTTTTTTAGCTATTCTCAATTCTTTTTTTAATTCGTTTTTATCTAACTTATCTAATTCCAACCTTTTTTCCCTCTCTGCACTTATTTCTAATTCTTTATTATCATCAGAATCTATAAGTTTGGGTTCTAAAGTTTTCATCTTTTCTGGAATTGTTACTTTTTCTATTTGTTTTTTGCCCTCATCTGATAAACTATTAGATATCGATGTTAAATTTTTATCGTCCTTAAATAGTTTTTTTATTTCTCCCGCGACGGCGTCTTTTTCTTGAGCTGTTTTAGCTTTTTTATATTTATCAAAAGCTTTAGTCATGTTTTGATAAGATTGTTCTTTATTAGACTCATTAAGTACTCTTTCAACTATCCTAGTTAAAGTAGTTTCTTTCATTTTAATTTTACTCATATAGGTATTCTTTTAACTTTTTAAAATCAAATGACGGACTTAGGTCTGTCCAATATTCACTATAATTACTTCTCGCTGTTATACCAGAAAAACTCATAACCCCATCTACTTTGACATTATGTCCAATCATTTCAATAGGTATATTATGTTCCGAACATAATTGTTTTATTAAATTTGCACATGCTCTTAATTGTTTATCTGGGTAGTTAGACCAAAAAGTTTTATCTCTCCATCTTTTTTGATATACCTCTCCTTTATAAATATCACCAATCCAGTTGACGTACTTATTATTTAAAGTATTATATTTTAACCACCCTAGATTTTCTAATGATATAACAATTGTGTTTTTATCTATTTTATCTACACCAAAAAAATCTGAGTAATAATTAGAGTCAAAATTTTCAATTACTTTACCCGTTTTAGAAATTGTATAAGTAGGTATACGGGTATATTCCCCATCTAACCTATATTTGAGACTGTTATTGAAATAGGTAAGGGGACGTGAGGTATGGCATAATAAAATTTGGGTTTTATTGTGTTTTTTATTATACGAGAATAATTTAGCTTTATTTTTTAGTATTGTCTCCACCCCTTTTTCGGTAAGTTAATATTTTTTTATCAGTTTCCCTATCTTCCACTGAGTCTTTATTTTTATCTAAACCTAACACTTGTTCTAATTTTTTCAAGTCTTCTTCAGAAGGTTTTACTGGTTGTAATTTTTTTTCTTCTTTACCCACTAACGTACTTAATTCACTTATCTCTTCTTCCCCCATAACTTTTTTTTCTGGGTAGTAAACATCTTCAGGATGTTCAGTCATAGGATTATATTCTTCCATTATAACTTTTCTAGGGATGGTTGGTTGGGGTGTGTGGTGAGGGAATGGACCTGGTTCTTCTTTTTTCAATCTAGAAAAAGCAAAGTTTGCTGCTATGACCATTGCTATAGCAAGTGGGTCAAAAACAAATATAATAAGTAAAAGAAACCAGTTCACTACTTTATTCATTGGGTATCCTGTTACTTCAGCTAGGTATTTAAGGGGTCCCAATTCTCTTTGGTCTTCATTTGATATTTCTAAATTAAGTATTTCCCTATCTAATTTAAGTAACGAATCTTGTACGGCTTCTAATCTAACGTTTATGGTGTCACGTTCACCTACGGTATTTTTTAGTTCACTCTCCAATGCCCTTCTAGCTGAACTAGATGTTGTGGTAATTAATTGTCCTGATTGTCTATCCACATACTGTACTTGTGCTGGGTTAGATAATGAGGTTCTCAAGTCTGTGATAGTTTGATTTAATTGGGATTTTTCTAAAGTTAAATCAGTTTTTTGTTCTTCAAACCTAGTTTGTTTTATTTCTACTACCTTTAATCCTTTATCTAATAATTCTGATTTAGTTGCAGTTTCTTGGTATGCTCCTGAAAGGAATCCATATATCCCTCCACTAGTTATTAATATTAATACGAATACGGCTAAAGAAAGATAAACTCTTAAAAATTTATTTATGGTACCCCAATATTGGTATAATAAAGAAGCCACTACTAATTTAGCGAATTCCAAAGACCCCGCCATGACCATTACCTGGTAACTAGCACCAGCAAACAATTTACTTAGACCAAAAACTGAATAAAATGCAGCAGATACTGAAACACTTAGAGCTGATAAAGCAATTAATATAGGGAATAATCTCTTTTTCATAATTTTATATTATACAATATAAATATCAATTAGAGTATATAATCTAAAAGTTCCCTACTTTCATTTCTTAATTTACGTAAAGCTTTTTCTTTTATTTGTCTTACTCTTTCTTTGGTTAAATTAAAATCGTCCCCTATGTCCGATAATGTACGTGGGGTACCAGTCAAACCAAAATAATCACCAATAATAACCATTTCCCTATCATCTAATACCGTCATTATTTTCCTTAATTCGGTTTTTAGTTGTTCTTCGGTATCGAAAACATCCTCTGGACTGTCAGCATTTTTATTTTCAATAACAGTAACTAACGTATCACCTTCTTCGTTTATCGGTCTATCTAGATTAGTCGTGTAAGGTAAATTTTGTAATTTAGTACTCATTTCATAATTTTCTTTACCCTCTAATTTTTTGGCTTTTTGTACTTCTTGTACAACATTAGCTGGGAGACGTATAGTTCTAGCATGTTCATTAAGACATTGGAATATGGATTGTCTTACCCACCATACAGCATATGAAATAAACCTATTACCTTTACTCCAATCAAAATTTCTAATTGCTTTTAACAATCCGTGATTACCTTCCGCTATTAAATCTGGTAAATCTACCCCTTGGTTTTGGTAATCTCTAGCAACACTAATGACAAACCTTAAATTACCCAACATCAATTCTTTTTCTATTTGTTCTTTTTGTTCTGGTGTGGGGCCGTTCAACATAATTTTTGCTAACATTTTTTCTCTGTTAACTGTGAGCACGTCTATTTTCCTAACGTCTTTTAAATAATGTGAAATTTCGTCTTGGTTTATAAAAGGTCCTGTTTTTTTCATTTGTATGTTTTTTGTAAAATTAATAATCAATTTGTGTACCACGATATATTTACTGACATTTTGTCAGACAAACTATCATCTTTTACTTTCTTGGTCTAAAAAGTTTTTTTCTTCTATAGTTAAAGAGTCTATACCTGTTTCATTTATTTTGTCTAAAATATTATCTACTGTATATGTAACTATGGGTGTGTCAGATTCTTCATCTGAGTATTTAAATACAATTTCCATGTCTTTCATATCTTTCATTGTGGAGAATATTTCACTTATGTGTTTAAAACCGTCACCTATATTTTCATCTATATTGGGTTTATCTGTGTTGGGTTTTGATTTTAGGTCAGTCAGATGTTTTTCTAATTCTTTATCTAGTCTTATACCCATTTGTCTTGGTTTAGGTAATAAAAAGTAAGCTGTAACTTCTTCATTAAAAGTATTAGTGAGCATCCAATCTATCTCTTCCAAAGTTTCAACACTTTGAAAATGACACACCATTAAATTATCGTGGTGAATATACCTCAAAGTACTTTCGTTTAATAACATTGTTAATGTATGGATAATATCTGTTACGTTACTATTTACGGTAGAGGGGTTAGTGAAGTTACCTACAATAAATAAAAAATAATTTTTCTTTCTTCTCATAACTATAAATATTTTTATTTAACAAATATAGTAATATTTATTTAATAAACAAAATAACTGATGAAAATTACATATAGATTTAATGAATCTTCTGATGATTCCAAAATGGATATTAAAAGAGGAGTTAAAAAGAATGATTTTACTAAAGATAGAATACACCCTGTCGATACACCGGAAATGGACCCCTCATCTGGTTTACCTGAAGAAGGTTACGATAAAGGACCTTTACGTTTACAAAACGATAGTCCTTCATTTGAAGGTAGTGCTTGGTTTAATAGTAATAACTTTAACGATGAAGAAACTAATAAACGTCCTTTACACCCAGAACCTGATTATTTAAATCACGAAGATTTCCATACTGGGGACGACCACGTAGAAATACATGGGGTTGAGCATCCAACTAAAAAGGTTCCATTCGAAAAAAACGACAATACTGATAGTAAAAATTATGATGAAAACGGTTATATAAAAGAAATCAGTGAAAAAGAGAAAAATAAACATATTTATAAAGAAAACAAAAATATTATGAAAAATACCATGCAAGAGCAAGTTGACAGAATTAAACAAATGATACTATTTAAGGAAGGTATGTCATTTAATGACGTTAAGACTCTAACTGAACAACCAGAAGGTAAAGAAGCGATATCTGCGGTATCAGCAGAGAAAGCTGCGGTCGCGGTAGCAGACGACGCTGGTGTCTCTGCGTCTGGGTTAAAATCTAAAGAATCTGGAGGGGTAGAAGTTGACGCTGTTTCAGCACTGGAAAAATCTCCCGCAGCTCAGGCATCAGTAAAAGAAAAAGGTGATGATGTTAATTATGAAGATATGGTATCTCCAGTTTCGACTGTGGATAATCAAATTCAAAACCTCACTAAAACAATTGATAGTTTAAAAAGTAAATTAAGCACGGCTGAAAAGAATGGTGATGATAAAGAAATTACTAATATAAAAAGTGAACTTGAAAAAAATCAAGATGAGTTAACTAAATTACAAAGTAAAAAAGACTCAGAAACGAAAGAACCTGTAGAAGAACCAAAGGAACCTGTAGAAGAACCAAAGGAACCTGTTAAGGGTGAACCAAATCCATTACAAACATTAAACATAAATGAAGCCGTTGGAATGGAGGGAATGGACATGCAACCGAATGGTTTCTGGAGTCAGGTACAATTTCAATTAGGAGCTCAAACTTACACTCTACAAACTACAGCGAGTCCAGCGGGAAACTCTCTTGGTAATGCTGAGTATAATTTAAGTGTAAATTATTATTCTTTAGGTGCGGAGAACATTAAAGGAACTACAACGTTAATCAGTACTAAAAGTGGACAAGATAGTGAGATATTTCTCAAAGCGATGGAAAGTCTTAACATATCGTTCAATAGGATGTTAGTACCTGGAATGAAAGCAGCGGTGGTTAGTCCTGGTGGAGGATGGACACAACAAATCCCTTCTAACGCTTCTCTTAGTCAAAAATTAACATCAGCGTCTATGCAAGATGCACAAAACGATGACTCGGCAGAACCTTTTCAAGGATTTTCAAAAAATGCAGATGTGGCACAATTTCAAGGTCTCAGTAAATCATCTGCAGCTCAAGCAGCTGCAGTTCCAAATCAATTTTATTCATCACAAGCACAAGCAGCATCCGCATTTGATTCTCCAATACAAGCAGTGAGTAATGACGGTATAGTGGTTTATAGTTTTACTAACCAAGAATCATTAGATAACGCTAACGCAGCTGGACCAGTTAGTCAAAATGCAGCTATAGCAGCGGAAGTTAAAAAATCAGGAAAGGACTACGAAGGACCAGAAGAACCTAACCCAGGAAGTCCTGTAGGTAACTTTAAATTAGTAGGTCCTGGTGACAGTTTTCTGGTAGGTCCAAATAAATTTAACGACAAGACTCTGGAAATAATTGATTTAAATGGTACCTCACAAAGATATAAGGAGGGAAACATTAATTTAAAACCTAGTGAAACTCTTCAAGGTAAAATACAAGTACAAGAATTAGTTTCTGAAGAAGGTTACCCGTTATATGTAGTAGACTCGGGAGGTAATGACCAAGTATTTTTTGAAGCTTTAAGGACTGCGGGTATTGAAGATACTCAAGCAGGTAAATTCTCAGCTGGAAAAAGTGGAAAAATAATGGTACTCGTTAACACGGGTGGAAAATTACCTGAAGAAGCTATGGATATTCTAGGACTTAAAAGTGCTAAAGGACTTAAAAAAGTTTCAGCTCCATTAGCTACAGTAGCTAAAGGTTCTTCTGTAGCTAGAGGTTCTTATGAATCCCCTACTTTTGGAAGAAGAGCATTTACTTCAAGACCAGATTTAAAATTCGGGACATCTAAATCAGAATATGACCCTTTCGGAGGTTCAGAAACTGGGAAATATTCAGCTCCATTAAGAGCAATATCTCAAGGTAATTTTGAAGACATGACAAAAGCTGAATTAATACAACTTATAAGTCAATTAGGTAAAGAAGATGAAAGAGAGGAGTTGAACGAGGACTTAGACATGATTACGAGTATGGCTAAGAAAGCAGTTAAAAGTGTCGCTAGAGTAACAAATCCTGTGGCTACCGAAGTAATAGACACTGGAATTAATTTTATAAAAAAACATGGAGACGATGTTGGAGAGGCAAAAGATGCGTTTGTAAAAGCACATCAAAATGCTTTTAGTAAGTTTTATAAAGGGAATAAAAAACTAGCTAGTACACTATCTAAAAGTTTATCAGATGGTCTAAAAAAGATAGGTTTAAATGAATCTCGTAAAAACGTAATCAAACTTACAGAGGGTGACCTATATAAAATCGTAGACAGAGTTCTTAGAGAAAAAAATAGATAATATTATGTGTGATTGTAAAAAATGTAACTGTACTACCAAATGTGAATGTACTTGTTGCAATTGTTAAAAACTAAATAATTAATTAAAAGGGGATTGAAAGATTCCCTTTTTTTATTTAACCTTGTTTATATTTATATTAAAAGGAATACCATGAGTAAAATTAGAATTACAGAAAGAGATATTAAGAAAGCGTTAATGAAAGTAATTAACGAAGAAGAGGAAGAAATGGATAACAGACTTCCTGTGGATGATGTTGAATTTGAATTGTCTGATTCTGATTATGATGAGATAATGGACTTTCGTGGTCCTGGAAGAAGTTTTAGGGGTTCTATCTATTATGATGGTGTAGTTCCTGAAACAGACGATAGGGAATACGATAGAAAATTAGCGTTAGCAATTCTAGACTACGAAAGAAGAAAAATGAATAACATGGAAACTTACGTAGGTGGTGCAGGATTTAAAAATCGTGGTAACCTTATCGACCCATTCGATAATATGGACTTCTAATTATTTACACTCAATAACATATCTTACTGGTCGACGAAATCCGTCATACTGTTCACAAGAATTTCCATAAAGAATTCCATCTACCAAAGCTACTGCATGTCCTCTGACAATCATAAAATAACGTCCTGTAGGGTGTTGTTCCATGAATGACTTTACAGTGTAACCAGTCTCTTTCTTATACCTAGGATTAACTAATTTTTTCTGACCCATTCGTTGGTACTTAGGGTGGAAACCCATCAGTCTCATTTTGTAACCATTCTTTTGTCTACCCAAAATGTTTTTAATGTAACTACGAGTATAAGTTCCTTTACGTGGTTGACGTTTAAGTTTAGTTTCAACAAACTTATGTGCTTTGTCATATGGTAAATCTAAAGCCATCATGAACGCTCTTACCACACAATCATTTTTTTCTGATTTTGCTAACTCACTTTGTGATGTTGAAATGACATGTGAATCTTTAAAGAAACCATCTTTAATTTTCTTTTTAGTAATGTCGTTTCCGTAATAATCTTTTTGTGTTGTCGTTTCGATGATGTTCATATTTCTCTTTTTGTATACTACAAATATAAGGAATATTATTGAAACTACAAAATTAATTTTATGTTATCTTGGAAACATTACTGTCTTTTTTCACTGTAATTGTCTGGTCACACCATTCTTTGACCAGTGGATTATGAGAGATTACAAATATCCTTTCAAAGTAATCTTTAATCTTTGTAAAGAATCTACCAACCAGTTCTAAGTTCTCATCACTTACCTTACCAAACGCTTCGTCAAAACAAACTATATTAGGTTTAGGTAACGCACATACTTTAGATAGTACAGCACGTAATGCAAGTGAAGCTATAGTCTTTTCATATCCACTACCAGTAGACATTAATTTTTCTACTCCAGTTCCATTGTCCACCATCCAAAACTCTAGTTCATTTTTATCGTTAATTCTAAGTTGTAATGTAAATTCACAACTATCAGATAGTAATCTATTTAACTCACTGTTAAGATATGGTATAGTATTCTTTAAAATTAATTTGGATATACCATTCTTACCATAAGCTATTAGATAGGATTTAAATATTTTATCTACTTCTTCTTCTTTTTTAATTTCAGTAATCTTAGTAGTTTTATCAACTATATCTTTTTCTTTTTGTGTTATGGTAGAAGTATTTGAAGTTATTTGACTTTTAAGTTGGTCTCGTTCCGCGGTTATAGTTTCTATTAGGGTTCTCGCTGAAACTAACTTCTTTTCTATTTCCCTATTTTCTTCCAATTTATTTTTATTGGTTTCCCATTCTTTAAGTAGAATTGTTTTTTCTTTTTGAGATATGGTATTTTCTTTGATGTCTAATTCTACTTTTATCTTTTTTAAAGATTCTTTATCGTACTCAGACCAACTACTTTTAATATTTTCATGTTTATCAATTACCTTTTCACTCTCTGTTAGTTTTTCAGTCAACTCACTTAGTTTTTGATTAAAATCTTTAAGTTTTTGTTGGTTGTCTTTAATTTCTTCGGTATTATCAACATCTTTTAAAGGTTGTTTACATAAGGAGCATGTTTCACCTTCTTCTAAATTCTTAATTAATTTAGTTATGTTTTTTATTTCTGATTTAATTTCTAAATTATCACTAGTTAAAGTTTTGTTTTCTTTAATTAAAGTTTTATATTCTTCTTCCTCGTATGATTTTTCAGGTTTTACCAAAGTAATTAAATTTAATTTGTCTTTTAATTTATCACCTTCTTCGATTACCTTTTCTATTTCTTCTCTTAATGTTTCTGGATTAACTTTAACCAGGTCAGGGTTAATGTCATTGTGTTGTAAAGATATTAATTTCTCTTTGTATTCAATTCCTACTTTGTTCCTTTCTTCTAAAGTTTCTATTTCTTTGTTTGATATGTGGTTATTATTTTTTAACTCTACAATCTCTTCTTTTAAATTTTCAATGTCAGTGGTTAAATCATTAATATTATAGTGATTAGAAATAATTTTTTTACTCCACTCAGTGTAAATTTCTTTACAATTTTGTTCTTTCTTTTTTAATTTTTCTAGGCCTATAAACCTAGTGAGTATTTGTCCCCTCTGGGTAGGTTTAGCTTCTAATAAATTTTCAAGATTGTTAGCTGTAGTTAAGATAGTAAGTAGAAAATCATCCATGGTACCTATTGAGTTTTTTAAAAACTCTTCCGTCTCTCTCCTTTGTTCTCCTTGTAAATTTTGTAGGGAACCGTCACTTAATCTTTTACTTAGATTTAATTCTGTCCTAACTGACCAGTCACCTTTTTTTGTTTGTCTACGTATTACTCCTCTTTCTATAATGAAACTATCACCATCAATCTCTACTTCCCCACAAACTAAAACTCTATTTTTATCTGTAAATCTATTAAACACTTCAATAGCTTTTGAGGATTTAGTGGTAACATTAAAAAATAAAAATAGGAGTAAGTCAACAGTTAATGTAGTTTTACCCCCAAAATTAGCTGGGTTAGAATCAATTGCTGTAATACCAGGATACTTAGTGAAATCTATTTTATTATCTTCACCAAAAGATAAAAAATTACTGAATTCAATCCATTTTACAAACCATTTTTTATTAGCTGTATTATCTTCTTCCTGGATATTTGACTCAACTCTATTGTCAAGTCTAACAAATTTATCCCAATCAATAGTGACATCTTGTTCTTTTAAGAATTCTTTTACTAATTTCTTCTGATACTCTTTGTCTATTACGTTTTCTGTAACCTCCTGGGGACTATTAGGTGTATTTATACCTGTTACCCTAGTTAGGACATTAACTCTCTCAGAATTGTACTTTTTCTTAAAGTAACTCTTTAGTCTTTTAATTTTTTCTTGAGTGAAGTTTTCTGGAGTGTCCTCCCATATTACCTTTATAAAAGGATTAACTAACTCGTCTTTATTTACCATAATACTAGTCTTCTTTTTCTGGACGATTCTGTTCAAACCATTCTATTATAGAGTTGATTGCCCAAACACCCCCACTAGCTAACATCCCATCAAAGAATATGTTGGTGTAAGGTAAATACAAATCAAACTGTAGTGTTGGTGACCAAAGTACTAGAGAGAAAAAGAACCCTACCCAAGTAGAAGTACACATCATACATCCTAGTAAGTCTCCAAAAAATTTAGACTTTTTTGTTATCCACTCTCTTGGTGTGTCAAAAATACTCCCATATACTAATATCTGGGACATGCCGTAAGCTGCTAATAGCCAAATTAATAATTCCATTTTTTTTAATCTTTATATAAGTTATCGTTTAATCTAGAAGATTTAAGATGAGTGGCTTTACTACCACTAAATCGTCTAAAATGATTTAACACATCTTCATATTCTTCTACTTTATTTTTTAAGGTTTTTATTTCGTTTTGTAAAGTGTTTATTTGAGTTTTGTCTTCTACTTTTATTGTAACCTCTTTAGGTTTTATTTTTAATTCCTCTTCTAATTTTTCTATCTTACTAAGAAGATTCCTAATTTCAGTATCATCAGTAATATACTCAGTTTTAGTAACTATTTTTTCCACCTCCACTGGTACTTCTTTAATTACTTCCTTAATTACTTCTTTCTCTACCTCTATTACCTTTTCAACCTCTCTAATCACTTCTTTTTTCACTTCTTTTTCTACAATTTCTTTACCTGCTTTTATAGGTGTCCTACCAAATTTTTCAATCGCGAAACCCCCTTTTAAACACCCAAGTAAAAATTCATTAGGGTTATTTATTTTGTTTAGGTCACAAAACATTTCTATTTCTTTTAATAAGTCTTTGGGGATATTAGAAGTTGGTGAGTTTTTCTTTTCCATTTTCAATGTCAGTTATATCTTTTATTTTAAAATTTAAATAGGGTGAAGAGTTACCTACTTCAATGAATTTATATTCATCTTCTTTAACATTATAAATTCCATATCCGTGTTTACGTACATTTTCTCCGAAATTTTGTTGGATTAAGGACCCTACCATATATGCTTTTTTACCGTTGGGTATATCCAATACTTGGTGTTTGTGTATGTCTCCCGCTAGTACTAGGTCACAACCTCTGAATTCGTTAGTATTATAACCATCGTCAAAAGCAAATCCCATATCAGTGACTAATCCTTGTATGGGCCCATGAAATAAACCTATATTTACTTTATCTGGGTCTGGACTAAAATCTGGTCTTTTGTTGTGGTCCATAAGAGAATATACAACCCAATTTATATTCTCATCTTCTTCCACACCTGGAGACTTAAAATACATAATATCTGGATTATCCATTGTATTAATAATGGGAGAAAGTGCGTCCACCCTATCTAAATTATTTTCAAGAAAGTCGTGATTACCTATTAAAATTATGGTAGGACAAATTACACTACATTGTGAAAGAACCCAAGTGACCATATTAATTAATTCTGGTGTCATTTGATTTTTAGAGTGTACTAAATCCCCAGTAAATACAATTCTGTCAGGTTTTAATTCTGTCCAATCTTTAAAACATCTAGATAGGATGTCTTGATACTGTTGGTGGTCCTTATACAGTTTTATGTGTAAATCGGAAAAGTGTATTATTTTTTCAATCATAGTGTTTTATTAAATTCTTCTATTAATGATATGACTTCTTCCCTATAATCTCTACACTTAATCGGTTCATACGTATCATTTTTTTCATTAAACCAGACTATGTATGAGTCCCCCAACTTTAATTTAGTATTTTTCTCAATTAGGTACTTGTACAAAGACAGTTGTAACGAGTAAGTGTTGAATTCACAAACGTCTAAATGGGATATCGGGTCTTTAAATTGTTGCCATCTATTATTACGTTTAATTGCTTTATTCGTTTTCCAATCCCAAATTTGTAATTCGTCTGCTTTATTATTCCAAAATAACTGGTCGACCATTCCACAAATTTTAAATTCTTCGTCTCCAACAATAACCTCAGATTTTATAGGTATTAATTTACCATAAGAATCATCATAAAACTTATGAAACATTTCTTTTATGGTCTCAAAATCTTTTTTAACACCTTCTTCACCTTCCCCTAATAAATTTTTGATTCGTGTGTTGTCATATGGGAATATTTTATTGTTTAGATAATTTTCCGCGTATTCGTGGAATAATGTACCCTTTTCACAAGAGTAATCCGATTTATACTTCCACTCACTTAAAATCTCATCTTTAGTTATTCCTCTTTCTTTTGCTTTTTTCTCTGACCAATAATCACTATCAAACTTTTGTTTAAATAACCCAATAACTCTAGTTACTGAGTTCATTTCTTCACCATCTACATAGTACTTGTGTGGTTCGTCAAAATATTTTATGTTATTAAAAACACTTAATTCTACGCTTATATCCATTATTTATGTAATTGTAATATACTTTCGGGATTTATTTTACCTTGTAAATCAGCTATGTCCCTGTTATCTGGTAGTTTAACTATTTTTATCCTACCTCTGAGTTTTCCTCCATTTATTTTTTCATAAAGTCTTACCGCGTCTTCCCACGCGTCACCGTCTAAACAGATGATGATGTTGGATTTAGATTCTTCATACAATCTTTGCCACAAACTATCGGAAACCACCTTACCTAATAAGGGTATACTATTTTCAATAAAAAACATATCAAACACACCTTCAACCAGATAAATGTCTTTATCCCAATCAATATGTCCCTCGTTAAATATTAAGTTACTTTTTTCTTGTTCAGGATTTTTATATTTTAATTTGTTATTAACATAACTACGTGCTATAAAAAATTGCAAGTCATCGTAGACATTATAAGATGGTACAATTATTCTAAATTTATATTCACCTTCGGTTGTAAAACCAATTTTATATTTTTCGACAATTTCTTTACTGATATTTCTTTTTCTAAGATAGTTCCAAACTTGTTTAGCATTTAAATCGTGTGGTGAAACATCAGTAAGTGATGAATAACCTATAGGTAATTTTAATTTACTATTGTATTTGTTTTCTTTGTAGTGAAACTCTTCTGGACTTAGCAGTTCAAAATCTCTAAGGTGGGTTTTGGTACCCCATTTTTTGATTAATTTACCTAATCTACCTTTAGTGTAGTGTGTTTCTGCACAAGACCAACATTTAAAAACTCCCATCTGGTAGTTTACTTCCAAGTTACCTTTTCCGTCTCCATCGTCTAGTCCTTTTATATCGTAGGAACATACTGGACAATCGAACGCGATTTGTCCTTTACCTGGGTGATGTCTATGAGAATCACCTAAAAAGTCTTCTAATATTTCAATTATGAGATTGTAGTCTTCCATCTGTTAAATATAACATTTACAAATGAAATGTCAATTACCAGATTTCGTTTTGGGTCATGTAACCTTTGACGCAGGTATAAGCGTCTGACATGTCGTAACACTCTTTCTTAAGATTACCTGTTCTTGCATGTGGCCAAACTATTTGTGGTTCATCTTCTTTAACCAACTCCCACACTAAATGTTTTTTATCACATCCTTTAGGGAAACCACCAAATAAAACTTTCTTACCTTTATCGTTGTAACTATAAAGAGAAGGGTGTGCAAATTTTCTAGAATTATAGGTAGATATAAAATCAGGTACAATACCTAAAACATCATAAACTGTTTTAACTATCATAGAATTATATCTTAATAGTGCACTAACAGTGTAAATATTATTTGATGTGAGTAGTGGTTCTTCTATGACAACTTTAATAATATTATAATCTTTTACTTCTTTTAACTTTTCTTCAAAAGCGACAGATTTTTTAAGAAGTTCTTCTATTTTATATTCTGGTCTGGGACTTACTCTAGGAGAAAAATGTGTTAATTCAAGTAAATTTTGTGAATTAATACCAAATAATGCCCATCCTATAGTTTTGGTAGACACATCTAACCCTAAAATTTTAGGTTCTTTTTTTTGTGACATTTAAAATCTAAATTTCAAATTAAAGTAGGTAGGATTATTATAATACTTTTCTACTGGTTTATCGGGTTTAGCTATAGCTATCATATCCCCATTAGTATCATACAACCCAACCTCACTAATGTAAACAGGTTTGTTTACAGAATATAGTTCATACTCTCCATTTGCGTTAACAGTAGGATTTAAGTCCGCAGCTGTCGGATTTTTAGTTACACCAAATTCTTGTGGTCCAGCTTCACATAAAACGTTCAAAACCCATTGTTTTTCAAAACTATAAAAAGTAAGTGAAGAATCACTCGCAAAACTAGTCTGAGTTAAAGCACTATAGGTATAACCAGTACCTGCTGTAGATGCGGACCAATTAATACTTTGTGTTGCTGCAGAATCCGTAAGAACGATAAAACCTTTATCTAAATAACAAATTCCTATTGGTTGGTCTAATCCTGTAGTTGCACCTGAAGAACTTAGTGCTACTTTTTTATCTTGTGAAAAACTAAAAAATGTTGTCGCGTCTGGGTAACCCGCTGGTGGACTTGATGTGGTATATCCGTCTGCCCAACTACCTCCTCCAGCTGGTGCTCTAAATTTATCTGAAAATAAAAATGCTACATTAGTACTAGGTGTTTCAACATTCGGATTTGCGTAACCTAAATTTAAAGCTGAAGTGTGACCAAAATACTCAGCCTCCTGACTTGGGTCACTAGACGCGTCATAAGCTAAGTAATAAGAACTATAACAATCAAAAGTTCCCCCAGTAATATACGGTAGAGTTAATTTAATAGTACGTCCGTCTATTAATTCACCGTAACTATTTTTAGGAATTTCAATAACTACAACATTATTGTCATTTTCAATATTTTCTAAAGCGTTAGAATTCCACTCTATATCCCAAGAGTTAACTACAAAGTTAGCTGCTGGTAAATTAAAAGAAGAGTACAGGTTAGAAAAAGGTCTACCATTATTGGGATTTCTTTGAGCTACGGTCATTTTTAATTCATTACCCAAAACCTCATTATACCCATTAAAGTTAGGGTTTAAGGTACCAAATGGTACTATTTCACTATCTACTGTTTTACTTGATACTGGTTTAAAATCCATTTTTATCTATTTTTTTATAATTTTATATTAATATCCCCCACCACTAGAACCTCCACTGGACATTCCACCAGTAGTAGACCTAGTTGTTGGTGTTGGGTTAACTGCCGTTCCTCTTCTTAATGGTGTTAGGGTTTGTCCATCTTCTGATAAAGTTAAAAACTGTGCCCCTTGAAAATCTAATTTTACTACAAGTCTAGGGTCTGTTATACCATTTATATTGCTTTGGTACTTAATTGCTGGTGTGTAAGCTATTAGGTTTACTCCCCCATTCACTTCATCACCTTTTTGATTTTCTACTGAGATAAACAAAGTTCTAACATAGTTAGAACCTTCACTTTCACCTATTGTATGTATGTTATTTCCTGACACTCTTCCTTCTTTACTATTAGAATTATCAGAATAACTGGTACCAGCACCATACTGTACTGGTGTAACACCATTAGGTGTATTACCAAACTGACTTATAAAAGTGTCTATTATTGTTTTAGTTGTTGCCATTTTATGTTATTGAGCTACTATTAAATATAGCGTACCCACCTGTAGTGGTAGACGCTAATGGATTTATGGTATAATCTCCTGTTAATGCTCCAGCTCCAAAGAATTTATTTTCTTTTTTAGTATTATCCCATACTAGTATTTGACTAGGAGAATCTGCTGTAGCATCTAAATATGTGAAATTTTCAAATAAAGCTTTTAAACTAAAATTAACATTTACTGTTAAGACAGCTGAAGACACCTGGGAGTTATCCATGTTACATACTTCAAAAGTAAATGGGATATTATATTCCTTCTCCAATCCACTTCCTGTAGTAGTAATAAAATTAGTAGTGGTAGGGTCTACTGTTAATGCGTCAAAGAAATTAATAGTATGTTCAACTAATAAAGCTAAACCTGTCTTTGGTTCTTTTTGTTCACCAGAAGGTCTGTTAGGTACAAATACCTTGTCGTAAGTCCTAGCTTCATTTTTTATTGTATATAAAGCGGTACCAGATAAAAACTTACTTAATGTGTTAATCGGAGCAGTACTATCGGATAAATTTCTTCCCACAGCTGTCCCAGACTCTGATTTAAAGTTAGTTGTATTATTACTATTAATTTGATTAGTTTGTAACGGGAAATATGCATTACTAGTAGGGTCAAATGGGAGAATAGCTCTACCCATAGGTACTAAAGTGGTTAACTGTTTACCTCTACCTTGTTCAAATCTACTATTAAAACTAGGGTTGTGTACATCAAAGAAATTATACATACCACCTACTTCATTATAAAAACCGTAGGATGGGTAGTTGGTGACATTCTCAACTAACTGGCCAAACATGTAACCATAATCAACGTAAGAACCCAAACTTAAAGTCATGTCTCCCGAACCTACAAAAGCCTGGTTTTTAATGTTTTTAAAAGTATCGTTAGTTAAAGAAAAAGGAGATGAAATAGTAGTAGATTTTCTTCTAAGACCTCTCTGTGCACCTTTTTCAGTTACTTCTTGATTTTTAGAAGTTACGTATGCACCTCCAAAAAATATAGGGAATAATCTTGCTGTTTCCCCAACTAATTTTAGTTGGTTATTGGATGGGTTATATGAATTTTTTTCTTGGGTAAAGAATTTGTCAGATATTTTTAAACCTACACCTCTACCTTTATTTTCCATTGAGTCAAATAGACCACCTATATTTAATGACCAAGCTTTACCTGATGGTTGGTATATGGTATCAAAATACCCAGTAAAATCTGTTTTAGTTAAGTTTGTCCAAGAGTGACTCCCTATTTCAGAAAAAGCTGCTACCCTTAATGCGGTAAACCAATCATGTAAATATAGATTAGTTGTTACTCTACTTCCCCATACTGGTGTGTTTGTATCTGGGTCAGTGTAACTTATCATCATTTTAGAAAGACTATCTTGTTTAGCAAGTGAAGTACCTCCCTCAACATAAGTAATTTTATTTCTTATATCATACCCATCATTCACACCAAATATACAATTTGAGTGATTTCCAGTAACATCTGGAACATACCCAGACGGTAAATTTAAAGAATTACGATAGTCTTTATCTGTATCACCTAACGCAAATTTTACTATTTGGTCAGCTAAACTTCCTTGCAGTAGGAATTTTCTCCCTCTTTCCGTCATGTGAAGGTCTAAATACTGTGTAGTTGCACTTGTTATATATCCCATTTTACTGTTTGTTATTATATAATTATCTTAGTTTTTATTTCCTGAATGTAAACCATTATGCTTTAACTTTTAATTTATATCCATAATCGTTACCTGTAACGTTAAAACGTTTTGTTTTTTTCAATAATTTACTTTTATATGTGTAAACCATGGTAACACAAAATTCATATTTTACCATAGGGTCATCATAATTTATATCATAAGTAGTGTCTAAACTCTTATAGTCTTCTTCTACAGATTCACCCCAGTAACCTCTTAAATAAGCTATATTAACTCCTTGTGTATTTTTTTTATTTAAATTAATCGTAGATGTGGTAGGGCTAACACAAGCTTTAGTTTCTTTAGGGTTAGATTTTGATTGTTTGTAACCAGAACTTATAATCCAATAAAACTTAGAACCGTCCCCTTCCTCTATTAAATGGTCTCCATATCTAGAGGTACTTTCAAATTCTACATCCCACTTTAATTTATTTTTTTCGTAGTATTGTTGTAAATTTATATTAAAATCTACTGTATAATAAGAACTATAATTATGTACGTTAGATGTAGTTTTTAGTGGGGGTAAGTTTGCTCCAATACCGGTATCACTATCGTCTTTCCCACTTCTAAAATTCATGTAGGATTTAGGTATGTATAAATCATTATTATTTGTTTTACCTGGACCTGTAAGTTGTCCTGATTGGTCTATTATAATATCAGGATTTTTACCATGTGTTGGTTTAGAAGGTAGTGGTCCACAGATACCTTGTGTTATTGGGTTTTCTGGGTTTGGGTTTGGTCCTTGGTCACAACATTCTTCACTAATTGTGCCGTCAGGACATGGACAACCATCATCAACCACTTCAATAGGTCCTTTTTTATTAATGAAGACAGCGGGTAAACACTGACATTCAGTACACGCGGTAAGAGTAGTTGTTACAAAGTAACTTGAACCTGTAACAAAACTATTCAAATCATTTTGGAATGTCCCACCACTAAATATGTCTCCTACGTTACAAGGTAAAGAGGAACACCCTACGGTTGGGTTAAATTGCCAACCAAAGTTTCTCATTCCTTTGGTGTAAGGAGCTATTGGGTTGATAGCGTCAGCGGGTGTAAAAGTTGAGGAATCGAATGGTTCCCAATTATAGTTAGTGTTTTGAATCATTTGAGTTATCCCATTAGCATTATATGTAACGGGAATCAATATGTCATAATCATTGGTAATAGTACAAGCGGATAATGTCCCTCCCCTAGCCACTACGGTAGGGTTATCTTGAAATTCAGATACTGGTACAACGTTTCCGTATAAAGCACCATATAAATGAAGTGGGAAAACCATCTTAGCACTAGTGGTATCACCAACTGGGTCAGCTAAAGGAATTACTGGATAAATAAATCCTTGGAAGTTTTCATATAACCCATGTGTTTTCAAAAATAAGTCTTGGGAATATTTCCAATCTTCTGTTGGTTGTTGTTGTCTAGCTTGAATTTGATTACCTGGAAGGTATATACCCCAATTATCTGTTAAGGTTGGAGGGTCACCTTGAGCACCTTTTCCATGATATCCAGTATAATCTAATAAAGCCCAATTCGGACTAGTTTCACCCCCCGAATCTCCTAATGAAAAATAATTTAAATTAGACGCATTACCACTTGTACCGTTATAATAACCTTTCCTGCCTAATGGGAGAATTCCCGAACTTCTTGGGTCTGGACCATCTTGGTCTTCTCCTCCTTGGGTTTCATCAAATACGTCTACGACTAGAACATTACGGTCCATTCCTCTATATTTGACGCAATCAGCCAGACTTTGTGTTAACATGAAATCCATAGTTCCCGCACTCATACTTAAATCAGGATTCAAATATGTCCAATTTGTTGCCTTATTAGCAAATTTATAAATTCTTCCAGTAGTGATGTCATTATCAAAAGGGCTACAATCTTGACAACCGAATAATCCTGGCCCATTATAATCGTTATCAGGACAACAATTATCTTCACATAAATTTATGGGTAGATTACCGAAAAGATTTAAACTATCCCCATTGGCGGGTATTCCAGAAGTTGTACTAATTGTAAAATCGTTTGGTGTGTACCCACTAAAAATGGTACCAGTAAAAGCTGTGGTAGCAAAAACAATGTTGGTACTACTATAAGCGGTGACAGGGATTCCTAATATGGTTCCTGGTGATACCGTCGTTACGGTGTGGTCATAACCAGTACTGCGTGGATTAACTAATGTACACCCAGTAGTCCAGAATTCAGCTATACCACCAGTCCCGTTACCATAACTACTAATAGTAGCGTTAGGTGGGAGTACATTAAATCCTGTCCAATTTCCCGTGCCGACACCAGAATCATTACCATCATCAGCCTGTAAATATATACCAGTTACAGGTTCTGGATAAAGTGGTATTGTATTACCGTCAGGGTCAGTTGTGGTGGGTCCCGAGACTCCTCCCAGGAAAGTAGAACTATTATTTGCACAAGGATAACCTAATGGTGAACCTAATTCACTATTACCACATGGTGTCCATTCCCAAGTATCTAATTTACCATTCCAAGGATACCAACTTGTGTTAATCCATCTTTCACCAAAAACAGCAATATGAAATAACTTACCAGTATAATTAACAGTTGTTGAACTCAATGTACTAAACCAATTATTTAAACCTGTTTTGGCTGCGTCTGCGTCCGTTCTCTCTACAGAAGTAACATCATAAAATGCGTATATGTTAGTACATGCTAATACTCCTTGGGTTTGTCCAGTTTCTGAAAAACAGTTAATTATTTTATTACCCCTATCTCCTCTAACGTCTGGCATATCGAACCAACAATCACTAGAAAGAGGTATACAATCACTACCCTCACAAGACCTACAAGGATTATTTATACTTAAATTTTGTGAAGGGTGATTAATAAGTCCCTGGGTACTACCAAATGGTAATAGACTTCCGTCTGGTGATGGGGAAAATCCGTCAACCCACATGTTACTTGTTCTCCTATAATCATAATCAGCATCATCTAAACTAAATCTACTGATTAAATCATAAAGACCTAAAGCATTTTCTTTGAGCATTAGTTCCTTTCCCTTATCAGTAAGGAACATTTCAAGAGTATTTATTTTATCTAGATTCCCTAAATAACCCATCAATTATATTTTTAAAAATCTATTTTTATCTGGAATGTTTGAGCTCCTGTCCTTAATGTTGGATTTTTTAATTTTGCTATTGCCATTAAATCACTAGTGTTGTCATATAAACCAATTTCTGTTATTCTCACTAAATTATTATTATCCCAACTTGGGTTTAACGATGTAGTAAACTGTCCTGGAGCTAAAGTAATCCCATATCTCATTTCGTAAATAGTAGCCATGATATCACTTTCTAAATTACCGAAAAAGAAATATTCATCTCCAAATTGTAAACTATTGGGTTCTTGTCCATTATTTAATGGAATATTAATATAATCATGAACATTGTAAGTACTCGCACTTAATAGTGTTTCACAAGTTAAATAAAATACTGTAGAAGTTAATCCAGTTGCTTGGATTGGTTGTCCTACCGTATGCCCTAAAATATTTGATGTCATATCTATTTTGGACCATAAAGAAGGGTCAGGTGGAGCACCTAACGCTGTTTTTTGGTATATCATATGGAATTTATCTACTTGTATTCCCGAACCTGAAAATGGTACACAAAGTTCATTATCATAATTTCTTATGAATGGAAATTCACTTCCAAATTGTACGGAAACTTCTTTTGCCCCTGTAGTAGTATCTCCTACAATAGATGGGTAATAATTACAATGAAGACCTGTTGTATAACCTGAAGTACTTTCTAATAAGTAACTAACCCAAACTTGTTCACTATTAGGTATCGATACACCACCACCACTACTAAAGAACCCTCCAGTACAACTAGGTGGGGTAACACACGGTGAAGTATTTTCAGCTACTAACTCTAGTTTAGGCATCGGTAGTGTCCAATTTCTATTAGACTTATAACTCATTGACGCTACCACCTCTTGGTCATCAATAGTTATCATATGTAAATCTGGAAATACTTTACCGATTCTATTAGGTACCGCTGTGGTACCAGAAGTGGCTGCTAAATTATCATCCCATAAATGGTAATATCTAATTCCAGGTTCATTCATATCTGGATTTACTGTAGAGGCTATGTATTGTACTTGTGCCACGTTTTCATACCCTGGGGGTTGAACGTAAAAAGTTTGACCTATAGTACACTCATCACCTACACCAGTGCCTGTACCTGAACCACTGTTACCTCCTTTTTTCTTATGCCACATTAATGTGGGCATATGAATTTTAAAGTTTTGCATTTCACCCACACCATTAGCTCCACCTTCTCCAGTTTTCATTAAAGCAAATTTTTCACCATAAAAATTAGAAATAGTTTCATTAGTGTAGTGTAATACAGCGATACATCTTTGGTCTTCGGGTAAAATACTACGTACATTACCGAATGAATCTCTAACATATGTACCAGAAAATTGTGGGTTGTACCCTAATACCGGGATAGACCCATAGTAGTCTGGCATATTAGTACTATCAAATTGACCTTCAAAATTATTATACCCCAAGTATTCTTTAGTTCCACAATAACCACTTGAACCGTATTCGTTTACATCTTCATATACAGTATTATTAGTACCAGCTACCGTACCCCAATTTAGAGTATTATCGTAATATTGTGTCCAGTTAATGTTCATGTTCCACACATTCACATCTTTTACTGAAACATCACAATTATTATCAAAGGATAGTGAACCTGGTGACCAGTAAGGTATTGGTGTGTCCGCCCCGTAGAAATTTAACATATTACCTTTAGGGTATATTAATATTTTACCACATAATCCGTTAGATGAATACATACTAAAATCAGGTATATCCCTATCTAAATTAACAAATACTGTCGTACCAGTATTAGCACTAGTAATTACGGGAACTCCTGCTGTTGTGGTGGTAGCCGAAACTACATTATAAAATAAGTAAGGTACTGGATTATTTTGTGGTACGTTTAAAAAACTTTGATTACACCCACCAACAGTGTCTTGATATGGCCCAAAGTACTGTACCATAACTAAATCTCCTATTGTTGGAGTATAATTAATAGAGTTACAAGCCCCACTAACGATTAACATTTGGCTACCTCCTGTTAATCCACTAAATGGTACACACCAATTAGCACCGTATACATAATCGGTAGTAGTAATGGCAGAATAAGATGTGTCGGTATTGCCTGAGAAAAATCCTCTAGGTCTTGCAGTATTAAAAACAGGGTTTTCAGTAGGTTGTGGTTGTAATACACCGTATGTTTGTGCTGAACTAACGTCCGATAAAGGAATCGGATATTTGACGTTCATTTTATTTAATTCATACGATATATTAGAAATGTTTTGTGAATTCCATTTAGGCTCTATAATAAAAATCCCATTAGATTGCGTTAACACTTGTGTGTAACAATTATAACAAAATTCACTATCCCCTAACTGAAATTTAGTTAAGGATAATTGACCTTGTGATAATTTTTTTCTCCCAGCGTCAGTTAGTCTTACCGATATTAAACCACTGCTACCTGTTTTTGATATGTATCCTGTTCCCATTGTTTTTTTATTTATAAATATTAATGTTAGTAGTTTTAATGTTAATATGTACTACTTGGTGTTATGTTTATTGTATCGTCATCACTTTCATCATAGAATACAGCTGCACTAATAGAAAAACTATAAGTTTCTGAAGTATAACTATCACTGATTGTGTCTCCGTTTATTATTGTATATGTCGCTGTGGTAACAAAACTATAAGTATACTTACCAGGTTCTGGCACTACAACTGTAAAGGTTTTTTGAACTCCTTCGGTTAATTGATTTTGATTTTCTGCGTTTGTTAAAGTTGTAATATTATCATATTCGTTAGGTTCACATTTTTTAGTTTCAGTATAAACTATCGTACCCAATTCATTTCTGACCATTAATAGTATTTCATATACATAATATATTGAGGGTTCTATAATTACATTAATGTTAGGGTTTTTAGTACCCGCAGCTCCTAATAAATTAAATTTAGTAAAGTAAAATTGTCCAATTACGTCGTTTTGTACTAAACCACTTGGGTACTGTATTCCCGTAAATTGTATTATATTATTAGCGATTAATTTGTAATCACTATTCGGAGAAAGTACTGTACCGTTTAAAGTTATTCCAACATCACCTATCGGTGTATGTGTGGTTTCGAAAAAATAATAATACCCATTTGTATATAAAGTATTTCCTGATACGTCAGTTCCACCACTTACATTTGGCACTGTAGATGGTACAACATAACTATCATAATAGTAAGACCTTTCAAAAGTCCCTGGAACATAAATAATATTAATTAAATCATAACCCTGAATTGTGTCAGGTCTAAATTTTATTTGACTATTACCATCAAAATAATAATCTCCTCCGTCTGACAAATCCGATTCACCTGAAGCAAATAATGTTAAACCGTTTAAAGTTACTTGTAGTGGTCCTGCCGCTGGAAAATCTAAAGTTACAGTATAAGGTTGTCCTGATACTACTATAGGAAATAGTGTAGTGCCTGAAGTACCACTTACTGGGGAAACCTCTATTTGTTGTGAAGCTAATTTACCACAACTGTTGTTAATACCATATAGTATGTCGTTAGTCTCTAAATTAATTTCTGGTTTGTTTGGTGTTTTTAAGAAGTAAAAATCTGTAGTACTATCATATAAACCATATTCTCTTGTGTTGGTTTTACCATCAGTTTCAAAACTAAATATTCCTGTTGAATCATCGTTCCCAACTATTTTAAAATCTGGGTTGGGGTCAAAGGTGTCGTACCATTTTTCTGTTTGAGTAATTCCTGTTGTCATTCCAGTTAGTGATTCAGCTATGATGTTACAAGGTGTAGTTTTTAAATTTTTTAACTTATCTTTAAATACATAATTTGGTTTAATTAGGAATTCTGCTCCCTCACCTATATTACTTAATTTAATACAGTCACTAGCTTCTAAACCTTCTCCAATAACTTGGTTATTATTAGTAGTTATTGTTTTTCTTCCCTGTGGGTTATCGAATACTCTAGTCATTGAAGCAGCCTGATTAAAAGCTCTTTCTTCGGGTATGTACGGATGTAAAGAATAATATGGTACCATATTACCACTTAAAAGGTCAGTAGTATCTTTAGTCCAAGTAAAATTAAATTCTACACAAGGTTCTTCTTTACCGGGTTCTGTTTCTATTTCTTTATAAATTACATAATTATCTGTAGATGCTGATATTTTTGTTCCTCCAGTAGTTTCCATTAATGGAATTTGGGTGGTTTGCATTAACACAGTAGGCCTTGGAGTGATTCTTGGTATTGTTGGATTCCCTATTTGACCACCAGAACCTAATGAATTGTAAAAATTAAGTGCCTGGTTAGTGGACATCTCCACACCATTAAAAGCTGGATTACCTAAACTGAAATTTGCCGAATCACTTCCCCCATAAGATAGTGATGTAAAATTATAATTACTCTGAGTACCACTAAAACTAATATTATAAAAATAAGTTCCTGATTGTGAGGTTTGTAGGTATCCAATACTTTTAGACCCTAGAAATTTATACAGGTCTTTTTCTTTTGCGTAATACGGTGCACTACCCTTATTACCTACCCAAGTACCTTTATCTAATAAGTTTAAATTAATTTCATAATCACTATTAAATGGTTTACTAGTTCCTACGTCAGTTGCCGTAAATAAATCGGTCATCTTTATATTAAACTTTTCACCTAATAATCCAGAACGTTCTATTCTTATGTTAGTCGTTCCTTGAGTATTATAATTACCAATATTAAACGGAGATTTAGTTGTGTCATTACCTAAAATAGTAACACTAACACCACTTATTGCCCCCGAAGTACAACCCATAGTAGTTTCATAACCACAATTGGTGGTCCCCCTATTTTCCAAATTAAATCCATAAGCGGAATTACCGAACGCGTTATAACCTATAGCGACATTATTCAGAGTGGAGACATTATTAAAATTTAACGTGAGCTGGTGAGGTATTCCTTTTGGTCCGTACAAACCGTTACTATCTATAAATGTGGCTAGAACTACTCCTATTGAGTCGTCGTCATTATTTGTGGAACCTAAAGTTACTTCGTGAACATAATCCAAATACTTACAGGTACTGGCTAAAACAATAGGTATGTTAGTATTAATATCTAATTCTACGGAGTTAGTGGTTGGTACAATAGTGTTCCACTGTACAACATCTTTAGTGGTTCCCGTTAATGTAAAACCAAATACAGCAGTAGTGGGTGCCGTTACACTATCATAAGCTGTGGAACCTGTTAGATATAGAGCAAACTGTCCTACGGTCGCTATGGGGTACACATTTTGACCTCTATTTGTGGTAGAGTTTACGGTGTACCAAGTGTTGTTGGTGTAAGGTCTATTTCTATATATAAATTTATTTATAACAGTATTATAATAAAATACACCAACCTCACTTGCTGCATTATATCCTGAAGGCCCTACATCATCACCGTCTTCCATAGGTAAGTTATATGTCCCTAAATACCAATCTACAGTATTTTCAGTTTTTCTTGTAGAGGTTTCACCAGTATAGAACCAGACATAAGGGTCATCTACTTTTATGGTTCCATCAACTCTTAAACCAGAGTCAAATTGTATCGCGTTAGGATTACTACTAAATGGTGGTAAACCATGTGGTCCCCAAGTCGTAGCAAAATTTACAAAAAATTCATTATATAGATTATATCGTCTCCATTCTTGTATTATATTGTTAGTGGATAATCCTGTATAAGTACTCCCCACTCCTCCGAACACTTGAGAGGAGTCTAGAGTGTATCCGTCCAAACAATTACATAATTCTGTTTTTTGACTCATATGAGAAGCACTATTGCCATCATATGCGGTTAAAGTGTAATTACCATGTCTTAGATTAGAAAACGTATGTATTTCTTCACCGTTAGACCCTTGATAGGTCTCATATAAGTTATTATCTTTATATAAAAGATATGTAAAGTGGTCTGCGTTTTGGTGGTCAAAGTTTGATACAGTTATTTTACAGAATTGATTTATGTTAGTAGTACAACTATCGTCACTGAGAGCAGCTGTTAATTTTCCAGTAGTTTCATCTTGAATTGTAATAAAACTAGTTGTGGAAGAAAATAAAGAATCTGTAGTCACTGCAGTATACTGACCTTCACATAAATTTGTAAAATTAGTAGTATTTAAACTCGTTGTACCATCTGGGTATTGTAACTGGAACTTATAAGGGGGAGTACCTCCCGATATAGTAAAATTAGTTAGGGCACCACTACAACTAAAAACAGCGTTGGTTTGGTCCCAACTAACTAAAAACGGTTTAGCTGAGCTTCCACATTTATTTAATTCAAAATCGTCAGTAAAATAAGTAGCCATTTTATAATCCTCTTATTATTCCATTTTGAGCATCAGGGACTATTTTTGATTTTAAATTAAGTCCGTTTGCCCATTCATTTATTGTTTTTTCTCTACATGGGTAGTAGGTAGAATTTTCATAACTATTTACACAACACCATTGGTCACAACCTACAGTACTATTGTAAGGTACTGGAATAAAAGAGGAGTCACCACATTTACAATATTGTGCCCTTTCTTTATCAACCGTAGGGGTATTTTTATCATATATCACACTTTCTACCGCAACTATTTTTTCCCTAATTATAGTTCTATTATCATCAAAGCCTATAGTTCTTTCCTCTAAAGGTCTAGAAGATGTGTAAGTAATATTATTAGGATTAATTAACGTCTGAGATTTTACTTTAACATCTTTTATAGTGTCTGATTTAAAATATGGTTTAATTGTATTAAGTATTGTGAACTGGTTTTGAGTACCTTTAACGTTCAAATTAGATTCTATTAAGAATGTGTATCTAGGGTCATCTAAACTAATACTTTCAATATTATTTTTTACTGGTATGGGTACGTTCCATTTAACATCCATATCGTTTTCCACATTTAACATTTTAGGAGATGATATTTGGAAGTCTTTTATTTTATTGTCTTCCAATTTATGTACCCACCTATTTGTTTTTTTAGAAGTTTCAATTAATTTTAAATCCCCTTCATAATCTTTTTCGTCAGGTAAATCAAAATACGTTAAATTTTGTAAATTATTTACTCTTATATTAGGTAACACGTAATCTAAATTATCTTTAGTGTCAGTAAATATCAATTTACCTACTTCACTACCTTGTGTCGCTTGTATTGTTTCCCCTTTAGAGTATAAATCTGTATTTACAGGTCCTATTTCATTAGCCTGCCAATAAAGATAAGTGGTACTTTCTGGGACATTACATTCTTTATTTATAACCCTAAACCAAGGTCTTTGTGGTACACTACTTTCATAATCACTCCCTACTTTTAGAGATATGGTAGAAGCTGTTAATCCACTACTTACACCAGTAGTATTATTTTTTGTAGTGTTTTCCCACTCTATATTTATCCTTAATCTGATTTCATCATCTTTATTTAGTTCTATACATCCTGTATCAATATATGGTGTAAACTTTTTATTAAATACCTTAGTGGTTGCTGTCATTCCAGTACATTGGTACAGGTCTGTAAACTTATCAGAATCGTTTAGTGGTAGAAGTAGGTGTTCATTAGCGTTAGGGTAGTCTGTAGGGTTACTACCTATGACGTAATCTCCTATTACTGTAGTCGCTGTAGTTCCTGATAATAATCTTTCCACATAAACATTAACCTTAAAGTCTTTAATTCCATTACCTGAATTATATCCAAAAATAGGTGACATATTATTTCCTACAACTCTCAATCTACCATAAGCATCGTTAATTATATTTCCTTCTTTATACTGGTATGGTGCATTTAATTCTCCACCAGCATATACTATACTGGAATTTATTAATTGTATGAAATCATAATCATTAACTGGGAAAAGATTGTTAGTTTGTCTTCTAAATGTATCTAAGTATGTACACCACCCTTCATCAAAATAATCTAAATAAATACAACTTTTATATTGTAATCTATAGTTTTGTGTTTTAGGTACCTTATAATAGAAATAATCTCCAGATGTAGATACTTCTTCTCGTGGTAGGAAGAACAATTGGTTGTCTTCACTTAAAGTTTTCATAGGGATTACTGGCCGTAATAGTCTTTCATCACCCAATAATTTAAAGTCTCTAGATATTACTCCCGAAACTTCTCTTTTTTCTGAAAAGGTAGGGTCAGAAAATGGTACACCAGTAGTATATGATATTTTATTTTCATTTAAAGATAAATCAAAAACAAAATCTGGACTAAGATTTAACCCTTCATTATCAGTAAACCCACTTAAATTAGTGTACCCTGAATATAAAGTACTAACCCCAGTTAATGTCATAGTAACAGCACTAGAAGTAGTACCTGTTTGATAAGTCAGGTAGTCTTCTAGTGAACCCATGGTTGATATTATAAACTCTGTATGTGGGTCACCTATAGGTGCAGTACCTATTTTATATTGTGAATTTGCTATTTCAGTTGTGAATGTAGGACCTATTTCAAATTTATCTAATAATCCGTCACTTCCATATATTATTTTAGAATTAGAAAAATCTTTCACATTACCTAAACTTCGTATTGCCCAATCTCTTAAATCAACGAATTTAGTTTTACCTACAGTTTCTCGAGCGGTTGTATTACTTTTATTATTCCCAGGTAAAAATTCTACCCCTTGTCCTACGTTTTTAAGTTTTAAATCTTCTTCAAAACGTTTTTTATTTTCATTACTAACAAATTCAATACTTATCTTTGTCTTACCATTTTTGGTGAATTTATCTAACCATGATAATTTTGCTCTTTCTCTACCGTCTTGACTAAAAGTACCGTAGGTTAACCCTTCTTTAGTATTTCTAGATAAGACTGGGGAGTTATATTCAACTACTCTATTATTTTGTAACGGATTAAAATTACTTACAATATACATGTTGGTACTTTTAATAGTGTAGTTATCAACATTTATATCACTATTAATATCAGTAATTGATTTACTTACAGGTATAGTGGTTAAATTACCACTATTTTGAATGTTAGATATAGATTCTACTTTACCATCTGCACTTTCATTCTGGTTGATAATCGGGGAAGACATATCAGTACCACACACATCACTAAATGGTACAGTTTCTAGATATGGTCTAACAATTACCACAGGTTTAGTTGGAGATGTTCCTTCTAATTGATAACTTCCTCCGACACCTGGTTGAAGTGGTGTCCCTATTCCGATTGTTGGTTTTATAATTCCGCCATAACTTATCCCTTCACCTTGTGGTGTTTGTTGGAATGAATTAAGTGTAAATGAAAGTTCTAAAGTTTGTTGTCCTTGGCAAGACAACTCCATTTCCCAGTTAAATCTGTAATTACCAATACCTAGAAATCCAGGACTTTCCGGTTGGTTACCAGTTATGCTAATTAGTTCAGTCGCTTGTAAAGCACCATATAATGGCCCTTCACCGTAATATGGGTCTAATGCCCAATACCTATCAAAAACATCATTAGTTTCTTCGGTGGTTGAGTTGGTACCGTTATCTGTTAAATAGTTACTATCATCTACCTTAAAGAATTGATATATGTTTGAAGTAGTGTCAATTCTTCCTATTTGAAAAGTTAAAGTTTCAATACTATTGATGTAGTTGGTAGCACCCGCATTATAAGTTAACCATGTATCACCTAATAATGGGTTATCTACTATAGTAATTGTAGAGTTATTAACCATAGTATCTTGTGGAATATGCATGTAAACTCTAACACTATCCCCCACAGTTACATGGTAAAATTCTATCACACAATTTTGGTCCACATTAAAATCAATTTCATAATCTCCATAAGTTATATTTGGTTGGTCAAATGGTATGTTACCCATTCTATGATATACTCTAAAATAGTGAGTAAATTTATCACCCAAACAACAGGCATTTATTTTTGCCTTATAGACTTTTGGTTTACCAATATTTCTAATTGATTTTGTCCAATTAGACCCTTCCAACGAATCTTCTAACATTCTAAAGTCTGCTATTGCGGGAGGTACCGAAGCAAGATTAGTTAATAAGTAAAAATCTAAGTCTATATTTTTAAATCCTATTCCTTCACAAGCACATGGGTCACTAGGACTTTCATATGATGGGTCACAAGGGTCTGTTGGTGAATTGGATATTATCGAAGAGGGTAGCTTGTGTACAGTTTCTTTACCCCATACACCACCACTAGTAATTCCAGCTCCTGAGTTTTCATTGTTACATGGTGCCCAACATTTGACACCGGATGGTAGTGGGGACTGACAAATATTTGGAGGGAAAGTCCCTATATCTAAACAATTATCACTTGGTATGAATGTATCGGTAGAAACGGTATAGTTCCCACTTACTCTAATCCATTTAGTCGGAGCTACATCACCATTACCAGGACAACATACTACATCCCCGAAATTAAAAAGTGTATCCAAAGGAAATTCTCCAAAAGTTACCATACAACCACAAGGGTCAGTTAATTCTTCACAAGGGTTATATGTAGAATCAAAACAATCTTGTCCTCCGACATTAAATATCGCTTCTTTAAATATTTCTGGGTTAGTTGTAATTGTTGTACCAGTAACTTCTGGGTTTTCGGGTATAACAGTAAAGTCATCACAATCGTCGTGAGGTCTAAAATTATTACCACCTAAAAATGGGATACAGTCTGAAGTGCCCAATAAAGACCAATTAGTATCTACAGCTGGAGTATTAGCGTACATATTATCATACCCTAACCAAACATATAGGTTTCCAGCCCATAAAACTTTATCACCGTAATCGTAAGGTAAAGATGAATCATATGGTAAACTACTGTCCCCTTGTGAATCATTATAACATATTGGTACACATATTTCACAAATATTTAATGTTGTTGTAGAAAGAGGACTTATAAACTCGGCTAACTGAGATTGAAATGCTCCATTTGTGTACAGTTGGGTTGGGTCGAATAAACCTGATGGTGTTTGTGTAGTACAATTAACATCAAAGGATAAATCATTACAGGTTAGACCTCCACATACGTTAGTTCCAGCACTATAACTCGCACCAAATCCAAAATTTTCCAAACCAGGACCACTATATCCAGTAGATGTATTAGTAGCTGTAAGAGCAGTATAAGGATTAGAGAATGTAATTGCTGATAAAGTACCTCCTAACGCGGTTATGGTTGGGTTTTCAATTAAATTTGATGGTGAAACGGTAGATGTTGTTAAAGCACCATAAAGGTGTAAAGGAAAGGTAAATGTACTACTTGGTAAAGGTTTACCTGTAATTACAGGGTATATGTAACCTTGAAAAGAATCATAATTATTAAATAAATTTGTAAATTCATTAAAGTCGGTTTGATAGTCGGTTGTTGGTTGGGTTACGTCAAAACTCCAATCACCTATACTACCTTCAGGTGTACCGTACAAACAACCATTATTTAGGTCTTGAGAACCGTGGTATGCTTTTTCACTTTCAGGTATAAACCCTATCATTAAAACATTATTACTAACATTAGGGTTTATGGTATATTGAGAACCTGCTGCACTACCTGGGGGTAGTGTAAAACTGTTATAGAAAGGACCCGTACCTACAGATATCGTACCTCCACTTTTAGGTAAGGACGCCCAACTTAACCATCTCTCATTATTATTAATCGGTATGTGATATACATTTCCTGTGTAGGAAGGGCCTAAACTATTTATCCAATTATCTATAGTAACTTTTGCAGCATTGACTTGACCCGCACCTAATCTCTTATACGCGTAAAATGCCCAAACATCTTGATTCCTTGGTGGTCTAACTTGATTAGTTTCTATACTTAAACATATTTCTGATTTAAAACAATGAGGGTCTGAACCACTATTAAAGTTCCAAGCGTCTGTATTACCACTACATGGACCTTGTATTACAATACAGTTTGGTTGGTCTATTTGAATTCCTGTAGGTGTATTATTGTCATTTATTAAATAATAACTGAGGACACTATTCGGGTCACTAACATCTGAAGTAATACCACTAAGGATAGTGACCATGTCGTTTAACCAAACATCTGTACTAGGTATGTCGGTAATAGTTGTACTACTATAATAAGTGTTACCCGTATAAACAGTACCCCCTAAAGTAATTTTATTCTGCCAAGTCGCACCTGAAAAAGTTAATCCTCCACACTCTAATGTTGCGTCAACTAAAATATCATTTGTTATAGGATAACAACAATTGACAAAAGAACCAAAACATTCCAAATCATCACAAAGTGGTTCGTGTTTATAAGCGTATTTGTATCTATGAAAGATGGAGTTTTCATACTTAATACCACCCTGCCAAATTGTGGTAGAAGGAACTAACTGTTCTAATAATCTTACCCAATAATCACCCATATTCTCCACATAGGCAATCATTTTTTCGTAAGTGTATTTGTTACTAGGTATACCACATGTGTCTTCACTCTTTAAATAATCTAAGTATATACTTAAAAGTGTGGGGTAACCCCCACCATGTCCATCATCTATAGTTTGTCTGTTTTTAACATTAATTAAAACAGTCCAGAATTTTTGAGCAAATTCAAAAAAGGATAGTTTAGAAGCGTCTGCAACTATTTCAGTCCAGTCTGGTCCACCTACACCAGGGTATGGTGAACTTAAAGCGTTAGGACCAAAAGGACAACTATATTTTTTAGAAAAATTCCAAACATCCCACTCTAACCCTTGACCAACATTTAAGAAAATATCAACATTTTTAACATTAATGACTAACTTATCATTTTCTGTTTGATAATTCGTCCCTCTATCTGGTAGATTTAAATACCGTTTTTGGTATGAATCTTTTTTTATCCAAGATTTTTTGTTATCTACTGTTCTGACGATAGGAAACCCTAATTTAGAATCTGGGAATTTTCTATATAAATTTAAATATGGTTCACCATATGAAAATTGTTTTAGTTTGGTTTTAACAAAAGGTGTATCACCTGTAAATACTGAAGTTTCATAATTTATTACTTTTTTCCCTTGGTGTTCTATGGTCTCTTCGAACCATCCCGCACCTGACTGAAAATAAGAATTTGTCCCGTATCTTGGTACCGTAGGATAACCGTTTTCATCTACGGGTAAAAGTTCTGGATTTACATTTGTAGTTTTAGTAATAGTTTCATAACCAAAAGTGTAACCTGTAATTACTATAGGTGGAAATGTGTTATTGGTCCCTGCAGAAAAATAAGTGTCAAATACTGGTATATCTTCAGTGTATGTCCCTCCAGATATTTTTAATTCATATTCTTTAAATTGTTTCATGTTTATAGGTTGTCCCGCGACATAAACATGTTCATTAAATTCTATTAACGCTTCAGGTGCACCAACAAACCTCAACATAAATTCAATTCCTCGTCTTGTACCTTTAGATTTAAATAGATAAGCTGTGTTAGCTAATAATCTTCTATATAATTCGTAGTTAAGTTCGGTTGGTGTTTGATTTTGAGCTAATGCACTATATTCGGTAGTAGTATTTCTTTTAAATATAGTATCTAAAAATCCTTCGTTTTTTATTGCTGATGGTGTTCCCCAACCTAATGTTTGAGCGAAATTCTTTAATAATTCGTTAGGAATGTTATTAACGCCATCATATGTGACGTTAGCCATATATGCCAACCCATCTATATATTTTTTTATTTCGTCAAAACTCCTACCGTAAATTTTTAAGACTTTATCAACTTTTTCGTCGTAAGTGTCAAACTCTTTTAACGCAGCTGTAGTTAGGAATCTTGAAACTAGATTTGTTTTATATGAATCGTAGGTATCTGCAATATCATATAAACCTTCTATATATCTTGTAAATAGACTCCCTCTAATAGTTAAATTCCAATTGTCTGAAGAAGGCCAGGTAATAGCTACTTGAGACTTAACTATTTTACCTGTCTCAGTTTCTCTGGGTTGTTCAAATTTAGCGGTATATATAGGGTTAATATTTCGTTCTATCAGATATTTTTCAACATCTTCCATTTTATCGAAAACTTCTTCTGAAGTAAGTGTGTTTGGTCTGATAGAAAATGTTTCTGTAGTAGCTGATGAACCACTAAATGGATTTCCTTCAACAACTAATTTAATGATTCCAGTACCACTAGTACCACTTGTAGGTTTTAAAAAAGATATGGGGTATTCTACGTTTTTATAAAATAAAGAATACTTTTTATATTCTAAAGTTAAATTTCTTAAAGGAGAAACATTAGGGTCCGTATAAATATTACCGTTAACACTATACTCTATATTGAAAGGATTGTACGCATTAAGTACATTTAAATTTAAATTAGTACTTTTTAAATTTGGGTTGTAGTCAATGTTTGTTGCGGTTTCCCCACTTAAATAATCTACCCACGTTCTTATTTTATGAAAAACTACTTCAGCTGGGAATGTTTTTATAATATTAGTTACCGCAACTCTTAACCTTTCTCTTAAAGAACCGTATAGTGTAAAATTGGTTATTTTACTTCTATTATATTTAATAAAAACTTCTAATCTATTTGAGGCTAGTATTTTTGCTTCTTCTGAGGTAGCGATATTTAATGACTCTAATGATATAGGTTCAGAAAAATTACCTAAACTAAATTCCCTAGAATCTTTTTGATTTATATTACTTTTAATTTCAAAATTACCTAGAGTAAATTGAGAAACTCCGTCAACAAATTGATTACCCACTAATTTGTCACCGAATACATCGGCTCCATTACCAGGTATAGCACCATTATTATTGTTATAAATTCCAGCCATTACTGTTGTGCGATATTGTTAAATGCTTTTGTAAAGTCTATATTATTTCCTCTATCTTGTCTAACCTCGTATAATGGTTGTCCAAACTGGTCTCTAGTTTCATATAAATTATATTGTTTATAAATATTGTTATTAGTGTCGTAAATGGTATAAACACCATCACTAAGTGATTTAGTTTGATTACCGTAAAGTGCAATACCTAAACTATCAACATCGTAATCTACCATTTCTATTTCTAAATGAATTGGATTAAAATGGGTATTGGTTATTATCACATTCTGAGCTGGTTGACCTATATAAGGTAAAGCAGTTGGTTTGTTAGAAGGTGCAGAAGTAGGTGTTAGTGTACAAAATAATAAATTACTCCCACCGTTAATATAACGATATCTAATCGCTTTCTGATTACTATTTGTTAAATTTTGAGTTATTGGTTCACAAAAGAATGAGGATGTGACTATTCTATAAAAATTTGGTATTTTAGTACCATCACTATTTAAATACTCAACCCTATAACCAACTAAACCGTTATTTACAAATTTATTTCTAGACTCTACAGGTACATTATTCAAATCAAAAACTAAACCTTTAACTGTGGGTAAAGAAGATAGTACCCCACAATCAGTAATTGTGGTTCTAATTTCTAAAGGTCTTATGATTAAATTATATATACCCTTATCTTTAAATTCATTGTAAGGTAATTTTAAATTATAAACCCCACCTAAAAGTTCTATGTCAGGTGTGCCACCAGTTTCCGTATTGTGATAATAGGGTGTTAAAATACTTTGGGCGTTTAACTTTTTTATAATGGTTTCTGCTGTTGATTCTCTACTAGGTGTATATAATGAAACTATCTCCACATTTTCTGGAGATACATCAGATAATCTTTTTATTCCGTATGTTCCTAATGCCATCTTTTATTATATTTGTTCTTTTATGTTATAAAACCCGTACCCGTATATTTTTAACCCACCAATAGTTTTTACTTCATCCAATCTTTGGTTAGGTTCAAACACAGATTGTTTACCTCTTTCAATAAATACTTCTGATTGTATTTCTGTTGGTTGACAAACGTTCATTAATACCTCTTCTTTTGTTAAAGGTTCTCTACATATTTCCATTTCACTACCATCTAAGAAATTACTTCCTTCTACAGGGTAGTCTCCAGGGTATAAACAAGAAGAATCGTCTAGGGTTGCGGTTGGGTCAAAATTTAAAGCTGCTGGGTCGGTACAACCCTCGATATTATAGATACAACTACCATCATCTATATCCGCTAACGGATTATAGTTTAAAGCGTTCGGGTCTGTACAACCAGGTCCAACTCCAGGAATTTGATAATCACAACATTCTATGTTTGGTATTAAATTAGTACTAATATCCTGATTAGTTACCCCGTAATAAGTAGCTGCTTGACTAATCGTCCCTGTCAATACATCAGTTTGGCAAACTGGTTTTCCATCTATTACGTTTTGTGCTAGAGGGTCAGGGCAACCAAAAACATATTCACAAGTGGTTTGGTTATGTACTGTAACATTGGGGTCGTAATTTAAAGCTGAATATCCTGGATAAAATGGGCTAGCAAAAGAACCTCCCGCTAAAGTACCACCATCATCTTTACACCCTGTTATTATTATTAATTCACAACTACCATCATTAGTTAAATTGACATTGGGTAGATTTTGACCACCAGCACTACTTAAAGGAACTGGTATTTGTGCTGGAGGATTACCAATACAATTAAAGTTCAGTTGTTGATTTACTGAATCCCAACAAGGTGTCCCATTAGGTTCCATACAATATTGGTAATTGTCTGGTATTCCAGGATTTAACATTTGTATGGTACAAAAATAATTATTTTGTGGGTCTGTGACAAAACTTTTATCATCACAACCAAATGCATTATATTCACAACAAGTCACATCACCATACTGGTCAAATTGTCCAGAACCTGTAGGTATATTATTACTACAATCTGTGGTATTTAAAGGTGAAAAGTTAGAGTATCCTGGTAACATACAACCAGAGTTATTACATTGACATAATGGTCTACCATGAACTCCTCCAGAAACTTCTCTCGCATCTTTATCCCAGAATCTAGCTAAACCACCACCACCACCATTACCTACTTGTTGTTTAGCACCACCATATAACCATGAAGAAGGTCTTGTAGTAATCATATCGTTCCAAGCGGTAGACGTTAAAAAACCATCACCCCCACATGCGTCATAAGTTTGGTTGGTGCAAGTCGGTAAAGTTATGTCGTATAGACCGCTATTAGAGTCAATACAATCACTACAATTAATTCCTTGTGTTGGGTCCCAACAGGGTTGTGTCACTCCGTTTATATTTTCACAACTTGCATTTCCATCACCATCAACCTTAAATACATTATTTTTAGGATACCCATTACAATCTAAAATGGCTTGTGGGTCGTAGTTACCAAATGATGGGTCGGTACAACCAAAACTTACATAAGAACAACATGCAAAAGCATCAGTATTAGATGTACTAGGTGTTACGGTTGAACCTGCTCCCTGTATTCTCCAACTACTTTTTCTTGCCCATAGACGACTTTCATTTTGTGGGTCAGTTCCTCCTTGGTCAGCGGCTAATAATCCCCATGAATTGGAATTAGATGCGTTTGTTGGTAGATATCCCACATATTCGTGTTCAACTTCGGAACCTAACATCTCTCTGAAAGGATAGTAATATTCTGCAGGATTATTTCCTTGTGTTGGGTCCCATTCTATCATAATTGAGGTATTGTCCCCAGGTACTGGGTCATTATCAACATTTCCATTCCACCCTGGATTTGGTACATAACTTGACGTGTTTTCTGGGCCCCATTGAAGTGGTGCGAATCCTGCCCAAATCAATTTAGAACCTGTGGGTCCACTATTATTTTCAAAGTCTTGTATTTTTGATTCACAATCATAAGATGTTTTATCATCATAATTATTAGGTGGGTATTGAGCGTAAGATAGGTATTCTCCAGCTACTCTTTGTTCAAAATACGAAATACCTAACTGCATACAATTGCTTTTACAACTGCCGTTGGGTGAACCGAGGTGACTAATATTTACCGTATCTGACATTATTAACCCAAACGAATTATGCATTGTACAATTACCTGGCATTCCAACATCTATAAGTGCTTTACAAGCGGACCAAAACTTAACGTATTTGGTTAATTTATCTCCATCAAAACCAGCTCTTCCTTCACATGGTCTATTGTGATTAATATTACACTTATTTTTAGTATTTTCACCGCTACTATCATGTGGATTATATGAGTGATAAAAGCAACCTGGACATCTTTGTCCTGTTGCTGCAACTGTATCAAACATCTCATAACGGGTATTAAATGTCCACCCATAACCATTCTTACTAACCCTTTTGAATACATCACAACACAAACCATGACCTCTAGTTGTTGCCTCTGCGTTATTTGGAAAATCTGAATCAATAAACGTGAGAGCATTAGTCACATACGAATTAGGTTTACACCCACTAGGTGAGGCTAAAAAACTAGTAAGTGGCCCACCTTGTGGGTAATATGCTCCACAGGGGTTATTTCCACCTCCACCCCATCTACTCCATCGTCCCATTTTTTATATTAATTTAATATCTTTTATAAACCCCACACTGAATACTTCAGTAGTGATTGGTTTGATTTATTTTCCCAATCAAGTACATTAAATTCTGGATTTGTGGTATAACCTCCAATCCACAATCTTTCATTTTCATCTTGATAAGGAACAGTTTCCGTTATTGGTATATTATTGTCATCTAAATAAGTAGTCGTATAAGTAAGTTCAACCCAACCTGAAGTTCCATTAACATTACGTGTTGTTCCACTTTCAGGAATAACAATTCTAGTTCCTTCAAATCTATATATGTTTCCGTAAAAAGAAACTTTATCTCCTTCTTTATATGTAAATGATGGATTATATTCTTCTATTTCTAAAACTTTTCTACTACTTTCTATTGGTCTTTCTCTTTCTTCAACACAAGGTAAACAGGGTTCCCATATTTTATCTCCGTAAGTGGGGGGTGCGTCACATTCGTAAACTGAAAAAGATTCAGGATTACAGTACCAACAACACCCATCATATTCTACTGTAGAACCTACCATATAAATTGTGTTAGAATCGTAGGGCCCTTTAGGTATAGTATTTCCTTTTTCTGGACATTGACAGGGGTCACTTAGTGTTTCGTCACAACATTCCCATTCTACATTATTTGGATTTATACCTGTACTAAGTGCGTTGAAAAAGGTTGTCCCTCCACTAAAGTCAGTATATATTATATCATTTATCGTATAAGCGGTATACTGAGGAGTTACCTCTAAAATTTCACCAGTTAAATCTGATGTAAGTGTTATAGATGTACCAGTATTTGGTAATCCCTGGTTACCATATTCTATAAATAAATTTAAATTACTAGTAGTGGTGTAACCTGTCACTTCAAAAGGTACTGTAACATAATTAAAACTAAAGAAGTCGTATACGTCAGGGTTACTATCTCCACTAAAAATATAATCTTGTAAAACTGTATCACACCCTATAGGGTCACCAAAATTAGGTGGGTGTATCTCTACTGTTCCGTATGGATTTGTAATAGAAACACTACTATCATAAGGTAAATTTATAATTTTACTTATTCTAGTAGTACCCCAAGGGTTTATCTGTTGTAAAGTAATTTTATATTCACCTGAAGATGTATAAGTATGGGTACCTACTGGTTGATTTAATGTTAAAACGTTACTGCTACCGTCACCCCAAATAACATCGTAATTACCAAAAGTTAAAAATCTTTTAAAATCAACATCTGAAGTATTCTGTACTGTAACTGAAAGTCCACTTCCAGTGTATATAAAATTATTAATTACGTCTCTTTGTAATACCAAACCATCCCATGGTGTGTAAACTCCAATATCGTTAAAGTCTTCAGTTATTACTATAGGTACTGTCACACCCGTAATACAAGGTGGTGGTTCTGGTAAATCTTGCACCAAACTTTGTGGGTCTGACCATTTTTTACACCAATACTTATCTCTAATTTCAGCATTCCAATAATCACAATAACCATTATTATAAAAATAACAATTTAAACAATTTTGTCCTTCTGGAACACCTAATGAAGTTTCATTAACATACCCTTCTGGTAGGTTAGGGGATAACGATTCGGTTTCACCAGGATAAAATCTTCTTTTTATTTTAAATTTATATTCTTCCATTTTAAGGTGAATTAAAGTATTGATAAAATTTTATTGGGTTGTTTACGTCTTCTCCAACACGTAGACCATCACTAGTTCTGAATATTGTATAAGTAAATCTATCTTGATTTAATACAACTCTGTAATAGTAATAACTTTCTTTTGATATACTGAAGGGTTGGTTGGTTTGTGAATTTATAACACTCTGTGGGGTGTTAATCATTTGAGTTACTTCACCAGTTTTAGCGTTATAAAATTTACAACTCATGTAAAATACATCTAAGTCTAAAAATGTTTTTTCTTTTAACCAATAGATAAAGTAACCCTCGTTGTTTTTTACAGGGTCTAATTCAAAATTAGGTGTGGGACAAAACTGTTCACCCTCTGGCCTACAATTATATCTCCCATCTGGAATTTCAGCTGGACATTGTACACTTAGTGATGGTCTTAATATTTTTATACCATTTATAGGGCTTATTATTATACTTATAAAAAGTTTTTGTTGTTTTCTGTCCCTACTATTATATAAGTCTAATTTGAAAAAACTTTTAGTAAAAGATTTATTATTTTTATAAGTTTCTTCTGGTGTAAAATTTTGAAAGTCATAACCATACCAATCAGTTATAATATTGGGATTGTATGGTTGATATATTGTATTCGTGGTATTATCTGGATAATAATCTGGTAGACTTGGTGGGCAAGGTAAATTACTCATCCCCCAATTCCCATTTACTTGTGGTTCGTTTGGAAATAAAGTAGTAAACACATTAGGGTTAGAGTTTAACATCGTACCAAAATTAAAATTATAAAATAAGTTGGGACTTGGGTCACCATTTAGTAAGGGTGCGTGAGTATATCTCGCTACTTCATAATCTTTTTTGATTCCAACTAATTTATCAATAGTCTCATCTTCATAGGTTTGTATTAAATCTTCCCTACCTACCTCATCATATGTTTGACCAAATGGAAAAATCATTTGACGGTCATAATTACCGTCTTTGATTTGGTTTACTCTTATTTTTATTTTATTCACAGCCATCTATTGCAAAATTTTCTAATGTATTATTAGCACCACTAAATGATATGGAATCACTGTTACTAAACGCGGTACTTCTATTTGTTCTAGAAGTAAAAAAGTTTATGTCTCTTCTCGGGTAGTGAGCGGCATTTAAAAAGGGGTAGTCCACCCCATTGTTTCCTTGTATAAAACCTATTTCGTAAATATCTCTCCATTTCCAAGTTTTTTCTATTTCAAAATATGTAGAATAGTTAGGCACATTGGCTATTTTATTAGGGTCACCACTTTCAATATAATCTGAATAAACTCTAATAGGTACTGGATAGTGTGGTTTATAAGTGTAACCTTGTGCTCCATTAAAAACTTGAGCATTAAAATTAAAATTATGTTTTATTTCCGAAATAGTCCTTTCTTTTAACTCGTGTACATTATATTCTGTAAATGCACCTCTTAATTTATCACCTGGAACTAGTGGTATCCCTGATTTTAAAGGACCAGGCACTCCACCAGGATAATTATAAATTAATCCAGTAACTGGTTGTAAATCGTTGGGGTTGCCTTTAACTATTTGACCGTTAGAATTAGTATCCACAAATGAATAGGGGAAATTCCAACTCCAACCGTACTTTGGTGGGTAGTCGAAATAACCTAAATTATTTCTTAATAAAGCTGTAACGTATAATGTAGTTATAGGTCTTTTTAAGTTATCTAAATATTTTTTAACATTTATATCTTTAGTAAAAGTGTAAACGTATGTTGGGTATGCTTGTTTAATAGCAATTCTATCTTCCGTATTTGGTGATTCTTGTTTGGATTGAAATTTTTCAGTTCTTTTAAAAACTCCTTCAGCGAATCCACACTGGGTTATTTGGTAGTCTTCGACATTAGTTATAATTTCATGAACTAATACATAATAATTTGAGATACTAGTATTGTCACCTTTAATTAATTGCCTTTTAAAGACTCCTAAAGTGCCGTCATTTATGGGATTATTACCCACGTCGACTTGTGGTATGTACAGGTTAAATACATTTTTTTCACTTTTTCTTTTATTATTACCCAAACTATACACTGGATAAGATGTTACTCCGTTGGAAAAAGTATAATTGGGTTCTTTAATGTCTAAAATAACATTGTTTCCTTTTTCTAAACCGTGGGGAACTGGACAAGTAAACTCTAAAAGATTTTTACCACCTACTTTTATATTTTTAATACTGTAGGGTATACCTTCATAAGCTGAAAATGACATGCTAGGACCACCTTCTTCCGCTGTAAAAATCATTTCTTGTAACTCATTACATGTGGTGGGTACGGTTATATATAAATTCCAATTAGTCTCATCATTAACTGATTCATCTACATCATTTCGAATAAAATCAAACTCTGAGAAATCTGGGTATCCTTTAAAACTAACACTAGTAGTTGTTGTATTAGCACTTAAATAAGAAGATGTAAGGTACATATTATATATAAGATTAGAGACTGTTTGGTCTGCAGTTCCAGAATATGCATTTTCAATATAGGGTTGTAATTTACCATAAATCCTATATAATGAAAAATTTTGTCTTTCATCATTAAATCTTTCAGATAAATTCAAAGGTACTGTTATGTCACCCTCAATTAAATGTTTACTAGTGTCCTCTAAATTAATATTTAGGGTAGTATCCACTAAAGGAGCTCCCTTATATTGTTTATCTATAGGTATTAATTTATAGTTGGTCTCCATCGTTTTTTGGTGGTAAATACTCGTTTATGAACCTTTCGTAAGCTGATGACCCTTGTCTTAATCCAAAATAAAAATAAAGTCCTGTACCTAACCTAAATGTTCCTCCACCAGATGCGGTTGGCGTTGCGGAAGCTATAGTACTAAAATAACCTATCGTTGGGAGGAATGATGTACTATCCCCAGCGTAATATGCGGGATTAGACCAACTGGTAGTGTCATTTTGATTTGGTTCGGGATAATCTAGTCCTTGTTGGTATCCTTTAGCCCCTATACTTCCTTCCCAATCATAGTCATTATTAAATGTACCATATGATGAAGCTGAATTCCATTTATAGTATGGGACTACCTGTGTATTACTAATTCCAAAATTACCTCCTTGGATACAGTTTATTAGTTGTGGGTCTCTGGGTATTAATTGGAATTTTGTAAAGGTAGCACCTAAATATGAAGTCTGTTGATTAGGGTCGTATGGGGAAGCTGGACCTCCACCATACAAGTTAAACCACCCACCTGGAATACCAGTATTTCCGTAATAATTATCAGCTAAATCTGTGGTAAATACTGAAACACCCATTTGATTGTTAGTTGCTAGTAATTGTGCTATATCTCCATCTATTACCCTATTCCTATAAGGCCCTGGATTTACAGAACTCCCATCACTACCCCACCTATTATTACCAATATTTCTATCATAACTAGCATCTGGTTTAGCATCTGCACCAAACCATTTATTAACACCAGACCACACAAATTGATTGTAGGAACCTATAGCGTAAATTTTTCTTTCAACTAACATACCTAATAATTCTCCAGTTGGTTGGAAACTACTAGGTTTTAATTTATCCACATATATACACTCATTATTTTGTGTTTTAGATTCTTTACATAATTCTGTTATACAACTATCAAGTGGTCCCAAATCTACTATAGTTGTTGGGAAATTAATTCCTTTATGTATCGCTCCAGTTCCTCCAAAATCTATATTGGGATTATTATTGGTGAATCCGTTACTACTAAAAGGGCAACTTCTATAATAGAAATACTCTTCTTCTTCGTCAGTTTGTATTAATTTTGTATCGTACTTTAATTCTGGTGTGATTGGGGTACCATCTACCTCACTTATCTTTTTCTTTTTAGCCATGAATTTGGGGAAGTAGAGTGTTCCGTTAATCCAATTATTACTAAACTTCATGTTAAATACACCTTGGCACAATGCGGTATAAATGTTAGCTAAAACCCTCCATTGATTTAAACTCCTATACATTTTATAAACACTATCTAAACAAGATATGAATAAAGCTATTAGTCCCACACCTAAAGCTATATAAATTCCTATAGCTCCAACATTAAATGGTATGTAAAGTAAAACAGTTAACGCTGCTATTGCTAGAGTAAATGAAAGAAATACTGCGTCTCTAAATTGTAAAACGTAACAACCCCTAGCAAAAGTATTTTGTTTTCCTTGCCAATAAAATGCGTTATCGTTGAAACCTAACATGTACCTTTCACTATTACAGTCGTTTATACTACCTGGGTCATCAGCTATGGTTTCCTGTAAAACTTTATCTTCTTCATTAATAAGCAAATTAATTAGTATGTATACATTAAATTTGAATGATGAACCACAAAAACATGGTTCACAGTTTGGGTAATTATATAGTTTTCTTACCACATAAAAGTTTTTAACCATACTCCAAGCCATAGGAATATATAAAAAAATCCCTAATATAGGTATAGTTACAAAACCAGCTATCATGTCTCCAGTAAAATTAGCTATTAAAGATAAACCCACTGGGAGGTCTATAATTGAAGCGGAAGCTACCGTACCCACAGTAACATTAGAAACTGCAGTTACCGACCTTAAACATAACTGCCCAAATTGTGCCAATAAAGAAACTAACTGGTAACTAATTAATGAAGCCGCTATTGTTAAAGTTATTACTTGTAACAACCTGGTAATTTGTGCAGTAGAAAATATTGTATTACCACCCCTAAAAGCATCGTTTACTGGAAATTCTTTAGTTATGTCAGTACATCTATTTTCCGCTGACGGATTAATACTTTTAATACCTAAAAATCTCCATCTACTATTTGCACTCCTATTTCCTGAACCAGGTGAAATATTTTTCCTATAATTGTCTATAAAATTAGCTACAGTATAAACTCTATTAGGTAAAAATTCATAAAAATAGTCAGTACATTGATTAGCTGGTGAACCGTATATGTCTACTGGTGTGTCAGTCTCAGGGTAATCTTCTAGTTTATCTGAAAAACTATAATTTTTAGGTGACTGAGCAAGGTCAGTATATTCTCTTAAATTAGGTACTAAGTATCTTCCACTTCTAACTTCACCTCCAGAACCATCAAAAGAAATTCTAAATCTATATTTAGCTCTAGTAGCAATACCTACTTTAGGGTCATCTGATATAACTTTTTGACCGTACTCATTAGTCACCACATAATCTAAATTCATGGGTAATTGAGTCACCCATGTGCCGTTACCATCTATAAGTTTACCACCGTTATCTAAATTAAAATTTTCTAACTTGGTCGTGCATCCGTCTTCTTCTTTTAATATTGTATGTCTAATAGATTCAATTGTTCCAGTGCCGGTTGTTAAATTACATAATTGACCTTGTTCTTTAGCTGGTACACCACCTACGGAAACATAATTATTATCGTCATCCGTTATAATAGAACCCATGAAAGTAGAACTCGGTTCTATTTCTACACCAGAATCTCTTAAATCAAAATCTACTCTTGTTATACCCACACCACACAAATCTTCATCACCCCAAAAAGGAACTACTTGTATTGCTTTATTTTGTAAAACTATTTGTGGTAAAGTATCTAAATTTTCTGAAGTTTTAAATTCTAATGAACTTTCAAATTTAGATGGGCTTACTCCTTGTCTAATAAATTGGTAAGGTCTCATAGAATAACAACCAATGTCACTCACATCAATACTTGTGTGTATGGTTTGATTACCTAGTGGTACACCCCATAACATATAATCTCCACTTTCGTTAGTTTTTGTAGTGTATTTGTAATATTTTTCAAAAACTTCTAACACTACTGGATTATTTATAACTTCTGTTGATGTAAAAAAATTACCAGTTGCTGTATGATTACAACTTTCTGATTCTTTAGGTAGAAGATTATAACGGTACCCTTCTTCGTTTTTGTCAGTGACTTTTTTGAATGGGTATAATTGTGAGATTATTTCATCTCCAAAGTCTTCGTCTGTAATTGGTATAAAAACAGAAACTTTAGCGTTAGGTATACCAAATCCACCGTTAGCTTGTGCACGTCCTACTATAACTCCGTAATCTGCACAGGTTCTCGAATAGACATCTGACTTGACTATTTTTAAGCTTAATATTTCTAGTTGGTCAAAGTCTTGTTCTAAATTAACAAATATATTTTTGTCTTCGTTAGGTTGAGCTTTAATCCTATATGATTTAGGCATACTTGATTCTTTATAAAATAAATAGTTATTTCCTTAAAATCAAATTTAATAGGATAGTGAAATTTGTAAACTAATTACGACACTGTTGTTTGATTGGTTGACTTAACTCTTACTACCACATCTTTAGTGGGATATTTAACCTGAAAAGATTGTGTTGGTTGTGCGAAAATTACCCCATCGATTAATTCTATTTGTCTAGTTTCATTATCTAAATATCTTTGCGATACCTCATTACTAGAATATTCACCCCCTACTTTATTGAATATTCTTAAATCGATTAAATTTTTGATTCCATCTTGTGCTGCAAGATTTTTTATTAGTTCGCCAACAAATATGTCGGTACCCATTTCTCTGTTTCTAGGAGCAAAGAAATCATTAGTAGTGTTAATTATATTTGTTATTATAACTCCACTGTTAAAGGATGGGTCTATTAATAAATCTATTTCTAATGAAAGGTCAATAACTTCAGCTGGTTCAAGACTAATGTAATCATTTAACATACGATAATCTGATAGATATTCACTTATATTATTCATCAGAGTTGTACTAACATTAGATGTAAGTGAACCGTCTGTATTATAAGAAAGTAATTTAATCATGACTTTATTTTCTACTTCCATGACCCCACATTTTGCAGGTGCTCCAAATATTGAAGGCATTGTTTCTATTAGAACTTTATAGTCAGATAGGGTTACTGCTCTTTTTTGTGCTGAAAAATTAAACCCAATGTAATTTCTAATTTCTTCTACTGTCGGTTGATTAGAACCACCTACCGCAGCAGTAACATTACTAACACTGAGTGATTCGTTAACAGACCTATTTACATTTACATTAGGTCCATTTAAAACAAAATCTATGGTTCCAAAACTATTTAAAGTATTCGGTCCTATGTTGGTGGATTTCCCACCACCCACTCTATATTGTATAAACAAAGTAGTATTAGCTTTAGGTGAAATACCTAAAGCTAGGTTATTCATATACCTACTTAAATCCATAGTAAATTCTTGTTGGGTAAAGTCATCTAGTGTACTTTGTGAACTACTAGTACCACCACCTAAAGTCAGATAAAAGAAACCTTCTGGTGTGTACTCAGTTATAAATCTTTGATTAGCTGGTTGCCATTTACCTACTTTTACTCCTGGTAAGTCTGAAGGTTTACTGGAGTCTACCACAAATACTTTATCTTGTGCTAAAGCGTCTACTTCATACCATTTATTTTGTGAAGTTAAAAATTCTGTAGCTTTAGGGACCGCTTGAATATTGGTACCGTCTTTTTGCATTACACCAGTCACACCTAAAATATTTTTTTCAGGTAAAAATATTTTTAAAAACGGTGAAACGTCATTAGTTGTTATAACTCTTTTAAATACTTTAGTTATTCCATTTATTACGACTTCCCTCTTAGTTATGGTGTAACTAACTATATTACCGTTATTGTTAAAGTTAGGTACTTTCGTTCTATTCGGAAATCCTGTAGAGTCAAATGGTACTGAAAAATCTATGTCATGCATATTTTCAAATACTTGACCAGCTCCTTTTATTTGTGAACCTCTCCTTAATGTACCTAAATACCTAAAATCTTCTTTGTCACCTCCACCTGAGGTCTGTAAAACGGGTACTGTAATTGAAAAATCACAAACAGAAACTGAAGGTCTTGTTCCTGGTATTTTTAATCCGTAAGTTCTCGCGATGTTATATAAAGAGGACCTTTGGTTGGCATACTGAAGTACCGTTTCTTGTAAACTCCTATCTATGTGATAATGTAAGTTATCTGCTATCGCAGCGTTTAGGTCTAGAAATACTGAAAACAGTGAAGCGTCATTAGCATTCTGTATTAAGTCGGGATATTGTTCTTGTGTATAGTTTAACAATTCGTTTCTTAAACCAACAAAATCTCTTTCAGAATAAGATATTTTATTATTTGCCATTTTTACAGATTAATTATTACGAAATCTCGTGTGTCAAAAGCGTCACTTGTTATTGTAAAGTCAATTCTTACTTTTGCTGTGTGTTCTTTGGTACCTTGTCCAGCTACCCTATAAACACGAGGGTCATTATCAGCTACTACAGTTCCTGGAAGTTCTTCAGCATCCAAAGCACTAGTAACTTCTATGTTAGTGATTTTAAGATTAGGTATGTATTTAATCACTTGTTCTCTAATTTCTGCCTCTATGGAAGCAAACGTTGGTGAATCTAACGGTTCAAAAATATACTCATATAGTGAAGTTCCAAAGTCAGGTAAAAAGTATCTACTACCTTTTCTAGTTAGTAGTAAATGAATTAAATTAGCTTTAATTTCAGATTCTGTAGTTTCTGTCATTCGTAGATAGTCACCATACACACTATCCTGAAAAGGAAAATCAATACCGAATGTTTGTCTTTCTGCCATGAGTTTTATTTATAAATATTCAGTTTTATAATTCTAAACTGATAGGGTTAGAACTTCTTTATTATATATGTGTGGTTTGCATAAAAACCCGTAGTTTTCTGCAATTTCAAAAACTACGGATTTAATAACTTTACTATCTCCAGTTATTATTTCTATTTTTTTAGTGTCATACAATTTGTGGTCATATAAAAAACTATCTACCACATTATGAGTTTCCTCAATTTTGTAACCGTGTAGGTCCAGTGTGTACATCTTCTCTTAATTCTTTATTAGATTTTTGGTATGGTGGCCAATACGGACAATGTTTACATTTGCCACCACAGCAAGAACCCTTTTTTATATGGTACTTTTCAGTAAGTACCATTTTATTATTACTGTCTAAATAAAAATCTTCTTTTTCAAATTTTAAACACATATTAATAAATATTAACCTTCACAACTAACACACTCTTCCATGGCTTTAGCCGCTATATCTCCCCTTAAAACACTTTCTGTTCTAACGTAATATAATGTTTTAACCCCCTGTCTCCAAGCTTCCAGGTGAACTTGGTTTATCCATTTCGGGGTGGCTTCCTTAGGGAAAGCTAAATTTAATGATACGGCCTGGTCTATAAATTGTTGTCTTACACCCGCTTGTCTAACCAATTCTAATTGATTTACTTCTTTAAAAGTTTTAAAAACTTCTTTAACTGGTATAAAATCTGTATGTGTATTTTCTTTTTCTTCTAGGTTAGTTATTTTTCCGTTCATGTATCCCCACCTATCTAATTCTTTAATATCTTGTACAGAACCACCATCAGCAAGAATTTTATCCCAAGTTTCTTTATTGTTTATGCCTATTTTTCTAAATACTTTTTCTAACTCTCTATTTTTTCTAATAAAGGTTCCTTTAGCACTCTGGTCTGTATATACATTTGCAGGTAGTGGTTCAATACCAGAACTTACACCCCCCGCTAATTTTGAGTTAGACACTGTAGGTGCTACTGCTCTTAAGTGACTATTCCTAAAACCAGTGCCGACACACCATAGTGGTTCACCATACTCTGTAGCTAGGTCTCTAGAAGCTTGTTCAGATTCTGTTTTTATTTGACCAAAAATCCTACGGGTTTCAAATTGAGCAGGAAGACCCTCAAATGGTATTCCTCTTTTCTGTAAGAATGTATGCCATCCAAGGACACCTAAACCTAAAGCTCTACCTTTTTCAGCACTTCTAACAGCGTTTTCAAAACCTTTTCTGTATTTAGCTTTTTGTAAAAACTCTTCAAGAACACCATCTAAAAACCAAGTTGCGGTATAAATTAAATCAGTATCTTTCCATTCATCATATTTTGCAAGATTAAGAGAACTTAAACAACAAACAAATGAATGATTTTCATCTGTATGTAATACAATCTCCGAGCAAATATTAGTCATATATACTTTAAGTCCATTCTTTTTGTAAGATTCTGGATTAGTTTTGTTAACATTACCTCGATACATGATATATGGTTCTCCTGTTTGTCTACGTTTTTTAATTAAGGAAGTCCATTTCTGACGTGACTCTTTATCACCAGCTTCTAATTTTCTCATGAATTTATCTCCGACAACGGCACATTGGTGGAGATTAAGTGATTGTCTGTTAACATCTCCTTTAGGTTCTCTGATTTCAAGCCAATCCATAAAATCTTTATGTTCGATATTAAGATTAACCGATGCAGCACCTCTTCTTACCGCTCCTTGATTAGTTGCTAGTATTGTAGAGTCGTAAATTTTACAAAATGGGACCACTCCGTCACTAGTACCATTGTCTGTGATAGTAGCACCAGCTGGTCTGATTTGATTAATACCAATTCCAACACCTCCTCCGTGTTTTGCTAATAACATCATTTCTAGATTTTTACCACCTATATCATGTATTGAATCAGCGACATCAATACCGAAACAACTAATAGGTAACCCTCTTTCAGTACCAGTATTACTTAATACTGGACTAGCTAAACATAACCATCCTTTCCAAATGTAATCAAAGAATTTGGTAGCTAGTTGTGGTTTACCTAATCTTTTTGCTACTGTAGTACATACCCTCCAGTATGCGTCTTTTGGTTTCTCTCCTGGTAGTAAATAACCATTAGAGATAGTTTGTATATAAACGTGTGTGTTTGCCCAACTTGGGAAGTCCACATCTACCTCCCAGCCCAAATGTTCTGCGTAATTTTTCATATTTAATATTAAATTTTGTTATCTAAAATAGGGAATCTTCATCCCAATCATCATCTTCACCAGCTTTACTATAATCAGTAGGTCTGATTGCAAAAAAGTCAGTGTGGGTTACTCCACCTGTAAGGTGATAGAACCAGTCTAATTGACTGGATTTTTCTTGATTAACGACAAATATTTCTTCGTAACCCAATTCTTTTAATTTGTCATTTGTTCTTTGTCTGATAAACTCTTTTAGGTCACTAGATTTTAAATTTTCTAGGTCACCCATTTCAAACATTTTGTCTATGAATTTTTCTTCTAATTCTACAATTAGTTTAGCGGCATCGTAAATATCTTTTTTACTTTCTTCTCTTAATTCTGGATATTCTTCACACATATGATTAAATAATCGACAACCCATTCTACTATGTAATGATTCATCTCTTACTGACCATTTCATTTGTTGGCCAATACCTTTAAGTAAATTTCTAAGCTGAAAGCTATATAAAACCGCAAATGAAGAATATAATGAAACACCTTCGGCAAAACCAGAAAAAATAGCTAAACTTCTAGCTACTTCTTTTCTAGCTTCTGAATCATCTTCTAAATCGTGATGAATATAATCTGCTTTAGTATTCATTAATAATTCAAATTTTTCTGAAGTAGCCTCTTCATGTAAAAACGCATCAAAATCTTCTAATCCTAATGTTTCATTCAAGTATGAATATGCAACTGCATGGATAGTTTCTTGACTCCCAAACATCATCGCCATTTGTCTAATCTCATGTTTGGGAAACCAATCGGTTACCATATTAGTCCAATAATCAGATACAGCACATTCGGTTTGTGCAAAACCTAAAAGAATGTTACCTACTAGGTTTTTTTCTGACACACTAAGGTTTTCTTTCCAGTCTTTCACATCTCCCTGCATAGAAATTTCAGTATGTAACCAAAATGCTTGTGCTTGTTTTAACCACCCTTCTGTATAATATTCTGGATATTCAAAGGGTTTATATGCCACTCTCTCTGTAAATAAATTTTTACTATTACTCATTTTATATATTTTATTGTTGGTTTATTTGTTGATTTCTTCTATCTAGAGCTGCTCTAACTCTATCCGCAGTTCTTCTTTCTCTTTCTTGTTCTAGTCCTAATAGGGTTTGAGACTGTTCTGTGTCTATTTCTAATGTAGCATTATCGAATTTACAATTTTCAAATACTATTCCGTCTTGTCCTACTCTAGATTTTGTAATAGCTATTGTAGCTAACCCCATTTCTTTTTGTTGTAATGATTTAGCTAAAGTAATAATAACGTGACCAACCTGTGCTTTTTTGATGGAACCACCCATCATGTCTGTAGTCACAACATCAGAACTTATTGATGTTCTATTACCTTGTGCTGCTGTCCATCCTGCAACATCTAATTCATTACACATACTTTCAAATTGTCTCATAACCAAACCTTCCCCTTGCCAAACTTCATTAAAGTGTTTATCTGGAAGTACACAGTCAATATAGTCTAAAACAATCATATCAAATTTATTACCTTCCGCTACTAATTTTCTTATTCTATTTTTTATAGAAGCTATAGTTATTCTGTCTGAAGGTAACTTTTCTATAATTAAATTACCTCTGCCTTTTTTATATGGTGCTATCTTTTCTAAAACTTCTTCACGTCTAGAAGATTGTTCCTGAGCTGGAATACCAGACCAACACGTTATGTGTTTTCTTTGTATAACTTTAGGGTTATCTTCGAAAAATATTTGTAAAACACTGAACCCCATGTTGTAAGCGGTATTAGCTACTTTTGTCAAGACCGTAGTTTTACCAACACCTGTGGGTGCAAGAAAAACACCTATTTCACCTTTTGCTAATCCCCCATCTAATACATTATCTATTCCGTTTATACCCAAAGGTATAGGGTCTCTAAAATCGTCTTCTAAAGCCTCTTCTAGGTCTTGGAAAACATCCATAGCCCCATCAGTCACTTCACCTATCTGTGTTGCTTCTCTTATGAATTCTTCACATTTATCATATGATTCAAAATCACCCTTTTCAATTATTTTATTAACTTTAGTTATAGCCTTTTTTAATTCTTGTTGTTTACAAAATTTCAGAGCCTTTTCTTGTATCCATAAATGGTCTTCAACATTGGACTCCCTTATTTCAACTAACATGTCAAATATATTAGTTCTAGCCATATCGGAAGAAACTTCTAATCTGGTGGTTTGGTCTAAAACATCAAAGGTAGGTGGTGTATTATACTTATCAAAATATTCTTTTGTCATTTGACTAATCAGTTTAAAATACTGGTTGTCAAAGTACTTGGGGTCTATGACCTCAATTATGTTGTTTGCAAATTTTTTGTCGGTTATTATTTGGTTAATAAGTTTGACTTGAAACGTGTGACCTAGGTAACCAAAACTTTTACTTTCTTTCATCTATCTTAAATCTTTTAGGGTAATTAATAAATACTATTAAAGTGTCGTTTCTAAATATTTTCGCTCAACTTTTTCAGCTGACAATACGTTACTTAAGTCTCTTAAAAATCCACTAATAAAAGGTCTAATATCTACCGTATATCTTATTTTTCCTGGGTATATCCAAGCTGGAAAAATTCGGTGTGTAACTATCTCATTATTCAATTTTATGTATATATTGAAATGTTCGTGAGGCGGCTTTTCGCGGTCTTGCTCTGACAAATTGATAGTGTGTGTATAAGTGTTGTAGAGGGAGGTTAAATAATCAGTAGCTTTTATTTTCAATGATTCATTTATTTCATCTTGCATGTATTTTACCGTTTCATATAAATCTAAAGATTTTGTATTTCTAGGTTTATATCCTCTTACGTTAAAAAATCTTTGACAGATAATGTGGTCTTCTAGCGTTAGTAAGAATTCAAACTTTGTTATTTTTTTGTCTTCCATTTTTAATTTTTTTGTAGTTTAAAATATTTAATTTCTTTTTTTCTTAGTTGGGTTAGTGGTTGTATGAATGATGTCCAACTATCATCTTTTTTAGGTAATACAGTAAACAACCCATCTTCTTTCATCATCTGTACTACGTTTTTGTTTTCTCTACCTTCTGGGTCTAGAGATTCATTTATTAGTTCTGTTATTTCTTTTCTAGCTTCTTCAGTTAGGAAAGGATTACTTAAGTCTATTATTTTTTGATTTATTTCAAAAAATTCTTTTCCTTTTCTACCATCAGCTGAAATACCTTCTGATAAATTTTTAAGACCTCTGTCTTTACTTCCATCAGTTAATTTACTTCTAGCTTTATTTAACATTTCCTCTATAGATAATTTACTTTTTTCTATTTCTGGAAAATGTTTAATTAAAGACTTTTCACCAAAATACATAATTCCTTTGATATTGTCACTTCTATCACCTAATAAAATTTTAAAAATGGAAATATTATGTGGTGGGACATGTATGGGTAGTTTACCCATTTTAATATGGTCTGTGTTAGTTACTAGAGTGTCAGTTCTAGTTAGGAGTACTTCTACTTGTTCATTAACTAATTGTAATAAATCTTTATCGTTAGTTAATATAGTCTTTTTTTCGTTGGTGGACATTTGACAATAATAAGCTATACAATCGTCAGCTTCACAATTACTGTAACCTCCTTGTCTAATAAAAAATTCTTCTAGGTACTGAGATATTCTATTTTTTTGACGAAACATGTCATCAATTTTTTCTTTATCTAACCTTTTTTTTCGATTTGTTTTGTAAGGGGGGTATAAATCCCTACGATATTTATAATTTTTTTTACCATCCCAAAAAACTACTACTCTATCGTAGGATTCTTTTTCTAAATTTCTCTTAAGAGTATTAAGAAAATAAAAAATAGCTCCAAAATGTTTATCATTATGGTAAAAATCTTTTACTCCGTGAAATCCTGTTTGTAATATACTATTACCATCGACAATTAATGTCTTTAACATTTTGTTTTATTATAAAATTAAACACTACTTTTCTATCTCTACTAACTCAACTTTAAAATTAAGTTCTTCACCCGCTAATGGGTGGTTCAAGTCTAAAATTACTTTATTTTCTTGTAATTCTTTAACTTTTGCTAAAATTGGTCTTCCATCTATTGTCTGACCTTGTACGGTTTCACCAATCTCTGGATTAAAATCTGGTGGAAGTGCTTCTTTAGGTACCTCTGTTTGAGCTTCTTCTTTTCTTAAACCATACGCGTCTTCTGGTTTTAAGTGTAGGTCTTTAGTTTCACCTACTTCCATACCTACAACACCTTCATCAAATCCTTTTATCATTTGACCAGAACCCACTTCGAATTCTAATACTTGTCCTCTATCATGAGAACTGTCAAATTTACTACCATCATTTTTAGTACCTGTATAATGTACTTTAACTTTACTACCTTTTTCTACTTTTGCCATTTTTTTTAATTTAAAATATTTCACCAGTCTCTTCGACTGCTAAGTTATAATCACCATCAGAACCTATAATGTCTTTCCAATATTCAGAATTTTCAGACTTATAAACTTCTATTGATTTTTTTTCTTCTCCCGCATCCTTACCTTTAAGGAATCCGTGAGCAGTTACTAATATTTTGCCGTCTTCATAACCCAAACCGTTAACATGATTTTTCATAATAGAGATTTTAGTACGAGTCGCAAATTTTACTTTTCTTTTATCTTTTGTTGCTGTTATTTTGGAAGTTCCAGCATTTTTTTGATTACCAAATAAAAATACAATAGTGGAATTTAACCATAACGATTCTCCTCCTTTAGCTTTAATTTTTGGTTGTGAAAAAGGATTGTCTGGTAACTCAACCCAAGGTTGGTTAACCGTCACTAGTGTGTTTAGATAATTAGAATTAGTATTCCTAGAACCTGTGATTCTTTGGTTAATTCCCATACCTATTTTGTCCGATAAGACACTAGCGTTGTGTTGTTTACCACCTTTACCATCAAACGTCATTTTACATGGAACAGAACCTACTGAATCCCATAAAAGAACTAAATCGTATTCTAATTCACCTTTTTCTTGTGCGTCTAACAATTCATTAATATAGTCTGTAATTTGTTCTATATACTCAAATCCGTTGTTAAACAAGAAAAATCCGTCCCAATCACCATCTTTATCTTTTTCACATTCTAAACCCATAAGTTTAGCGTGGTCAAAATCCCATTTTTGTTCTGTAATGATAAACACTGGTAAAATTCCTTTTTTCTGTGCGTCTACAGCTGTTTTAACTAAAGCGGTAGTTTTACCAGTATCACTATGCCCTAAAAGCATATTAATATGCCCCATAGCTGGACCTGGTAGTCCAGTAGCGTCTAAAAACGCTTCCCCCAAATCGAAAAATCTATCTGGTTTGAAGGAAGCTTTTTTAGAGAACTTACTTTTAATATCTTTAAAACTTTTTTTCTTTATAGCCATTAGGGTATATTATTAAAATGGTAAATCTGAATCACTTTCTTGTCCAGCTTGTGGGTCTACTGGTGAACTATTAGGTGTTGTGGAGGTAACGTTTCCGCCCATATTAATAGTTTCTTGACTACTATCACCATAAACATATTTTTTAAGGTCTGTATCCCAAACTGGAGTTTCTCCTCTAGAAACAGCTTCTAAGTATTCCACTGGTTTTTGTGAGTAAACATCTTTGTATGTTTCTGAATTACCTACCCACTCCTTTACCTGACTTTCGTCAACTGATAAAACGGATGGGTCTTCAGCTAATACCATAGAAACTACAGTATAACTCCCTTTACCGTTAGGTAACGGTACCGATTTTAACATTAGAGTTAAATCTCTACCTTGTTTAGTGTCTGTAACGTCTCCTCTTTTTTGGAAAATTGGAATAATTTTATCCATTACTCCGTCACCTTTATAGTTCCATTTAAATCTCCAAAATTTAACACCGTCATCTTCCGCGTCACGGTCAATTACTTTTACAATGTAAAATTTCTTAGAACGATATTGTCTAGCAATTTCTTTATCTTTTTGATTTCCTGTTAGTTTGAGTGCTTCCTCAACTTCATTCAAAGGACTTCTCTCACCTGTAGGTGAACCGTCACCATTTTTTCCTGGGTCCATTAATTTAACCCACTTACCATCAACTTGTATCTCGTGGAAAAAAACTTCTTTAAACGGAGAACTACCATCACTTGTAGGTAAAATTCTAATATTAGCTTCACCTTCTTTTTCACCCTGTGGTAAATAAGTAGCGAAGTATTTTTTAAGTCTGTCTTCTCTACTAATGTTATTTTTTGGACTATTGTTTTGAACTTGTCCTTGTTCGTACTGTTTTAAAACTGCGTCTAAACTACTCATTTTTATTTCTTTATTTAATTAATTAAAAGGTTTATATCTGAAAATATAACACATAAAAAAGGGGAAGTCAATGACCTTCCCCTAAATTTATTTAATAATCTCTAATTAATTTTATTCGTCTTCTGGACTGTAGACCCAACTATTTTTAATGTCGTTATCGTTCACGTTTTCTACATCGTCAGCAGTTAGAACGTACTCATGTTTGTCTTTTTGTTTTTTTAAATCTCCCTTTTTTTCTTCCCAATATTTTTTAGGTGACTGATTAAAAGGTCCACTATCCAAGTATCTAAGTTCTAATTTTTCTTCTGGAGTTTGTGGTCGGTATTCTTCAATTTTATCTTCGAGGTTATTAATAGATGACATTACTTTATCCATACTATTTAACTTCCCTTCTAAATCATCTAGTTTAGTTATTAAAGAATCTATACTATCTTTTTGTTTACCTATAGTGCCTTCTAACTCTTCTGTTTTTTCACCAGTTTCTTTAGTCATAGTTACTATATCTGTAACATCAATTTCTTCAGTACTTCCACCCGAATCTGTAGTGTCGGTAGTTTCTGTGTCTTCAACACCCAAATCATCACCTAAACCTAAATCATCGTCTAAACCTAAATCATCGGTTGGGGTTTCTTGTGGTGTCTCCTCGGTATCACCTTCTTCCGTGTTAGTGTCGTCAGTTGGAGTGACATCTAAATCTATATTTAAATCATCATCTTCTTCTTGTTCCCCTATTTCTTGACGTTTTTGAAATTTGTTAAGTAGGGAGGAAGCTCCTTGCTTATTTTCAAATCCTGAACCACCACCACCAACAAACTGTTCATGTAGGTTTGCTACATACCCACCTATTTGATTAAATCTTCTTAATTCTTCAGATAAGATATTCTCAATTTCCTTTTTACGACCCATTTTAATATTTTTTTATCCCATTAAAAGACTTCTACCGTCTTCGGTGATTACTTTTTTATTGACTCTTTCAATTAGTCCGTCTTTTGATTTAATAGTTTTACACTCTCCAGTGTTTGTATCACAAACTTCTTCAAAACCTTCTTCTTCTACTTTTACGTTTTTAGATGGTTGACTTTTGTTGCCTAAATAATTGTCTAAATTTCTTTCTATGTTTTTCATAATAATGTTGTTTTACATATAAATATTACCACGATGGTAAATCTCTACCTTAGTTAGATACTAAATCTCTCCCACCAAACTGAGGTGCGGATGTAGACCAAGGACTAGGAACATACCCACTACCACTTCCTCTTTTACCCAAACCTATAATAGATATTATTTTTTGTTGAGCGTCTGATGTACTTACATTAGATGAATTTAACTCTTGTATTACTGTAGATAGTTTTTTTCTCAGATTTACACCTAACTTTCCTTCTAAAGCTCTTTCTACTCTAAAACAAGGACATCTTTTATTGGAAAACTGGTTGTGACCTTTAATTATATTTTTCCACAGGTCTGGTACGACACCTTGATTTTTATCTGTTGTGTTGGTTGGGTCGGATACCGTCACATCCCCTGAACGTGTTTTTACTGTTACCCCATATTTTTGATTTGATGTTAAAAATTTTACTTTAAGTAACCCACTTTTAAATAAAAGATACAGTAATGTCCACTCTAAAGTATTTTTTTGATTTGTGGTGGGGTATGGATTTGTGTCGGTTGGGGTTGAGGTGTAGGTGCCCATCTTGGCACAATTTGCTATCATACTTACACCTAAAGACCTACTATTGTGTCCTTTGACATGAGCTCCCACTTTATTGTACGGTCTTGCACCATACAACGTACCATCTGGTTTACTACCTCCAGTACCCCTAGATATCAAATAATGGTACCCTATACCCGCAAAACCACGATTAAGGTGTTGTTTATTAATGTTAGCTACGGGATTTGACCCGTAATTCTTACCAGCGGTAACGTGAACTACTATGTAATCTAATTTACCATCATCTCTACCTCTAAAGTTAGAGTTTCCACCTTTTACTGTGTCTAATTCTGTAGTACTTTCAGCTTCAAACCCACCTTCTCGTTGAATTGCTTTTTCTTGTTTAACTTTTTTTCTTACTTTGTTTAAAAAGGATTGGTTAACTTTAGCTACTAATTGACTTATTTCTGGCATTTTATGGAACGGTACTCTAACACCAGTAAAACTAGTCGTCATGGTATTAGGTTGGATGTTGTGTTCAACGTCCAATATCATATACGGCCCACTAAACATAGGTATGTGTCTTAGTGAAAAATACATTGTCGGTTGTATACAAACGTTACCCATAGCTTCTATCTTACAAGTGTAAGAACGACTTTTATATATATTAAATAAACTTAACCCTTGTGTCTTTATACTTTTGTCGTTAGCGGATTGTGCCATTGACTCAGTTACTATGAATGATTCTGAGGTATTTTTAAATTCACTTTGGTCTAAGCTTATACCTTTAAATATTCCCTGACTTTGTATGCCAAAATCTACCGCAAAAGACACAACTTTGTTATTCTTTTGGGGGTCGTAATCATTCGACAATAATGGGTTTTGAGCTGTTCTTCCTAATAAAAATGAATCGTTTTGATATTTACTTTGTTTACTCAAGTCCCCACCTAATTGTGTTGATGGTGGTCCTACGTATTGACATAAAAATTTAGGTCCTGAGTCTAAACTGTCTACTTCTAAGTGTGTACCAAACAAAGCATCAGCTTCTTCTTGTGTACTTAATTTAGGTATAGGTGTGTCTCCTTGTGATGTCATACCATAAAAATTTATATAACTTGGCATGCCCATAAAATTAAAGAAGTTACCTTGTAAAACCGCACCTATAATAGTTAATAAACTTTTATTAGCATTCTCTGGTGTGTCAAAACTACTTATAATGTCTGGATTAATAATAGCTTTATCCCCTATATCACGATTAGCTACATCGTAAAATAAAAAGTCTTCGAACAAATATTTATTACTAAATTCTTCACCACTAATCCACTTATCATTAAGGGTTTTAAATACTTGATATTGTTCTAATTTATTTTCGTCTGTTTGAAATGTAGACTTTTCATTAAATTCTTCTAATTCGTTTTCTGTTGTTTGAGGTAATACTTTCCTGAGTTGTATGAATAATTGATTTAAGAAATCGAATTGAGCGAATTCCCAGGATTCTATTGATTCTGTTTTTATACGTTGTAAGAATTCTGTATTGTCAATGTTTTGAGTCGCTCCCGCGTCAATTCTAGCGGTCACATACATTCTAATAATTTTTCTTAAATTTTTAATGTTAGCTACATTAAAATCTATATTAAACTCACGGAAAAATTCTGTAACGTAATTTCCACTATCATTATAAATTAAATTTAATGTATAAGCTGAAGATAGAGAATCTGTATAAAACCCTACTTCTTTTCTTAATGTTTTCCATTCATCAACATATAGTGTTGTGGAATCATTTAGTGAAATGTCTGGTGGTAAATTACCTTGGTAGTTACCGAAAGAAATATAAGTTGTAGCTCCTGAGGATGGTGAGATACTTTTAAATACTTCTATATTAATATCCTTAGGGTTGTAAAAATTAAAAGCTGTTTGATGTCCTAAAAATTTTCCTAAAGTGGTGTTAATTTTGTCTAATTGGGTTTGACCTAAATTATAACTTAATTGGGTATTACTCTGAGTACTATTAACTTTACTCTGGTCTATCTTTAAAAACTCTCTAACAATCTCTTGGAAGTTTAAACTCATTATTTCGTCAGACTCGTAGTAAATCGGTGGGTCCTCTTCAAATTTTTTGGTAAAGTTTAAGAAATATTCTTCAAATGTGTCTAAAATTTCTGGTTTAAAAATATCGAATAGTTCTTCTATAGAAGCATATTCCTCACTATTTAAAATATCAAATGAAAGTTGTTCCTCTTGGTCAGACATTATCTTTTTAAGATACTGGTCTGGTTGTGGGAAAGTGTTTTGATTGTGTTCAAAATATCCGTAATTGGATAATGACCAAACCAATCGTGCAGCACCGTTTGTGACACTACTATTATTAGCTAAATCATAAGGTGAATTTACTTCAAATTCTAATTGTGATTTTTTCATACCTCCTTCACAAGGGAATAGAAGATATTGTTCGGTGGTGTAACCACTTAAATAAGATTCTCTAGTTAAATCATAATAATTAAACCAAAAATTAGCTTTAGTTTGTATTGGGTCTGTACTTAAAGAAGTTATAGTTAATTCTTCTGCGTTTTTAAGGTATAAAGCTTCCTGTATTATTAATTGGTTTACTTGATTATCTGTAATTGGGAATCCACTAATATTTAAACCGTCATATAGTAATTGTCCTGTAACAAAATAATAAATATAATTGTTTAATTCGGGATAAAATCCTAGATTTAATTGGTCTGTGGTTGGGTTAGGATTCCACTGACCTCCAAAACTTACCAATGTAGCACCACTTCCACCCACATTTAAATCATATGTGTACCCTAACCCATTAGAGTTATTAAAATAAGTATTGGCGTCAAAATTATCCCAAACATTTGTTAAAAAATCAGTACCGTTATTTATAAATTCTTTATACCTGTGCCATATTGCACCGTATTTTAAAATCCACGCACTAGGTAATGGGTGGACTGCAGAAATTTGATTTAAAGTTTTTCCAATGTAGTCACCATATACGTTGTAAGTTGATTGGTTGGACAATAGTGTCTTTTCTCTTAGTGTGGGTAATGGTAATGAATTTAAAAATAGGTAAGCTGCCGACTTATATGGATTATCCACCTCATTAATTTCATTTTTTATACCTTCAACCATACTGTTAATAAAATAAGGTGTATTTAACAAAGAAGTTATTTGTTTAGAAGATATGTTACCGTCATAATCTACACCATAATTTAAATTACCTTCTGTAGTTACCAGATTTTGATTACACACATATGTTGTATTAGGTTGAAATTGTACGGTGTTAAAAAATGTTTCCCAAGAATTTTTTGTGTTTTGATTATTAATAAATCTAAGGTCTACTTTGGTTGATAAATCATTAATTGCTGTGTTAGCTGCCCAATCACCATCTGTGTAAAATTGTATATCGGAAATAATAGAAGATGTGGTGTTGTTTGGTATTATTGATGCAAAAACCTTTTGGTCTTGTTGATAGCTTATACTGTGTTCTATACTGTTTAAATTTTCATAACTAGATATTTGTACTCCACCTGCTAAATTATTAACTGTCCATGACTCACTTGGGTTTGAAGAAACAAAGTGGGAAAAGGGGAAAGTCTCTAAGATGTTATTTTCTGGGATATTCCCCGAAGATAAAACTGTATTTAAAGAGTCTAAAGAACTTTCTACTTCTCCGTCATTAAGTTGATAGGTTAAAGATTTAAAATCATTAAACGTTGTAATTGTAAAACTAGAACTGTTATATTTGGTTCTTATATATGGGGTGTTAAACTGGTCTCGAAGTAAAAGTTGGTAATTGTTGAGGGGAGAGATTTGTTGTAGATAAGCTAAAAATGTGTTGTAGTCAAAACTTTGATTTTTTAATAACTCATTTAAATCTAACAATCCAGTTAAATATTCTTTAATGTTTGCAGCTTCTATTTTAGATAACTCATAAAAAGTGTTTTGACTAACGTTTGCTTTTAATCTTGTAGCCAAACCTGAAAAACAAGAAAATGTTGTAGAACGGTCCCAAATTTCATAGTTAAATGGTACCACAGATTTATTTATATAGACTTGTTCTTCTCCCAATTCAAAAGAAGTTATGGGTATCCACCCACCACCAACAGTGTTTACAGAAAATTCTGGTTTCGTGTCAGAATTACTTATTACTTGAGCCTTAAAAAATTCTTCAACGAAGTTTACTTCAGGCCACAATGTAGAGTTATAAGCTTTTGTTTCACCTAAAACTTTAGGTGCCCCAGGATAGGTACTTACGTATTGGGGTCCGTTTTCAGTTGTTTCTTCTATATAATAGTGTGGCCAAGGATAAATCATAACGTCAGCGTCTGGACTACTAGGATTACCAGGACCCTTTACAGCATTTAATCTATCTAACTCATCTCTCACTGCAAATGCTTGAAAGTGAGTTTCATCCATAAGTCTTAAAAAAGTGTCAGCGTGAGCAATTAAAATAGCGAAAATATTTCTAACTGTAGGGTTGAAGCCTAGAGATTCAATAACAACACTATTAACTTCTTTTGTTAGTTTATTTTCTATCTCTGTTCTTTTAGTGTTAAATACACTTATTATTTTACCTATTTTTTCTTCAAAAATATCAAACCTAAACCAGTTACTCGTACTATCTTCAAATCCCTTAGGTGGTGCACTTGAAAAGTCATCTAATTTTATGTCTACAGGTATAGATTGTTTACCCCCATTACCAAAAGTTTTATTTTTAGTTAAAGCCTCGTTACCTTCTTTTATTCTTTTAGTTAAATTCTCAAAAGCGTCTTTTTGTTTTACTGGATTGTCCCTATAAATTTTTTTAAACTGATAGTATATAACATCTGTTTCTGTATCTACTTGTGGGCCAGTTACGGAGTTTATGTTAGTGTCAATATAAACAGCTCTCCATCCACCTGCAGCTAATATTTTATTTCTGTACGAGGTTGAGTACTTATCGTAACTCTCTATATCATCTAAAGCGTCTAAATTATAACTTTTTAATTTTTTTTCTATGTCCGTTTCTAGTTCTTTTACCCTAGTAACTAAATCATCTATGGTTAGGTCTGGTAAAGTTTCACTAATTAATCCTTTAGATTTATAAACTTCATAAATTTGACTCAAAGTTTGTCTACCTTTACTACTAATAAAGGAACTTTTTTCATCATTCCCAGTTTCAATATCGTAAGACCTAGAGAACATGTATGGTGCTATTCTCATTTCTTGTAGTGTGATATCCGCTAACAAAGCAGTAACTCTACCTTTAAAATTACATGTAACATTATAATTTCCCGTAGCTGAATCAAATGAAGCGTTAAATTTTTCTAACATTAACTGATATTCTACCGCTTTTCCATAATAACCTTTTAATTTTAATTTAAATAATGGGTATGGTAATTGAAAAAATGCAGCGTACGGTGAATTAGCTCCTTGTTCAAATAAAGTTTGCCCCCTAACATCAGTAAAAGTAATATTTACTACTGGTGTAAAAGCTCTATTTAATGTAACTGAAATGTTGTTAATCCCAAAACTTTCAGAGTCTAATTTATTTCTAATTTGTTCTTGGAATAGTAATTGTCCGTTTGCTCCTACAGTACTAGTCTGTACTCTTTGATTTAGGGAACCAGCTTCAGAACCGAATCCTTTTCCAGTTTGTGTGTCTGTCCAATCACTAGTAAAATAATCTTTTCCTTGTGGTTTAAGAAAATTAATTTCTCCCTCAAAAACATCTACAAAAGCTTCTGGAGTTTGGTTATCTACTCCAGCACCCGTTATTAATTTACTACGAGGGACCACCCTAGCTTTTAAGCTTGCGTATATTATTAACTCTTCAGATTTTACGAGACGGTCTTTTACTCTACCACCTTCAAAAACCCTATTTGGGTCTACTAGTAGTATGTTGTTTTCCGAAAACTCTACTAAGACATTATCACCGTTAGAAATTTCATTTGCCATATTTAATTAAACTATTAATAAGAGGACGAATACGTTCCGCCACCAGGACTTGTCCCACCACCACTAGAGTTATTAGAACTAGTATTTATGGTACCCTGACTTCCAGTTGTATTGTCACTTACAGGTGCCACATAAGTCACTGGTGTGGACCCAATATTAGGTACGGTATATGTGTTCATAGGTAAATTTTTACCGTAAAAAAAGAAATAATCGTCCACTGCTTGTTTATAATTTTGTAAAGAAGCTACTAAAGGATACGGAACAATCAATACTTGTCCGTCTTTAATATTCCACTCTAATCCACCTACTTGTGGATTTGCTTGTAAAATTAACCAACCAAAATATGGACTTTCGTAATATTGTTGACTTAATTTATCTAGTCTTGAGCTATTAACTTTATATATTACTTTTTTATCTGAAGATAATGAAGGTAATTTTATGAAGGGTACAGTTAGGTTTTGACCGTTTATATTGAAGTCACTATATCTATTATAATATCTAGCCATTATTAATTAAATTTTAAATTAAAACTATTATCATCACCTTCATTTCTTTTACTAGCGTAAACTCTTAACATAGCCTCTATGTTTTGGTCGGTTACTTGTTCGTAGGTCATTTCACGTTTTTTATCATTTTTCAAATCAGTTAACCCTGTTGGGTACACTAAAGTTTTTAGTCCTTGAGATAGTGTTTCGGTACCTTGTGGTATCATTTTATCTACAAATTCTTCTTTAATGTCTAACAATTTTCTCATGTAAAAATCCTCATTAAGTGCGATGTACTGTGAAACTTCATTTTTAAAAGTACTTACCCAAACAGGAACCATAAATGGTGGGGGGTAAAGTACATTAACCATATCATCTATAAAAAGTGCTGGTCCAGTATAATTTCTATTATTATCTTTTAGAGGTTGAATGTTAGTGGTAACTAATGAGTCTACAGTAGGTTGGTCCATTAAGTCCATCCCAAATAAGTAGTACTCCATTATGAATGGAGTTAAGGCAGAAGCTGTTGGTGAACTGAACTGATTAGTAACGCCCACTAAAGGTGGAGGTGCTACAGTAAATTTACCTGGTCCTGTAATTTTTGCACTTATAACATCATTAAGAGTATTCCCAACAGTTAGACCTAAGTCGTCACCATTGTAAATTTGACTGTAACAGGTTATTAAGTTTGTTAGGTAATTGTAATCATTACCTAATTCTTCCAAAGTATTTGCTGGTTGGACAGCACCTGGGCCAGCTATAGGGTATACGTCTGTACCACCAGATAATTTTAATACAGTCCATTTACCAGTTTCACCATAACCATCACCACCACTATTAATAATGTTTAATGCATTTATGTTCTTTACGTATTTTAAAGTACTAGCTTTTAAATCTAAATCTAACTGAGTAAATTGATATTCATAATCTTTTGTATTATAGTCTAGTTGTTCTAACAAGTATGTTTTTAAATCATCTTCTTGGGTTGAGGTTAACCCCGTTGCAAGGTTTTGAATGTAAGTACTACCGTTTTCAATTTTAACTTTATAGGCGTCTTCTAGTTCCTTTAATCTAATTTCCCACCCTTTTGATTTACCTATTAAAACTCCCATTTCAGTTGTAGGGGTTGTGGAAGTAGCGATATTATATTCACCTACAAACATTTCTTTTTCATCAAAGAATATTTGTAGTCCAGCATAATTTTGGTTTTTAACATAATTAAACAAGTCGTTATTGGTACTATTGATGTATTCGTAAGCTGCACTACTTAAGTCATTCCAATTATTTTTGTAGTTTATTGTTCCAGTTTGTCCTGTTGTTCCACCGTAACTATTTGTTCTGTTACCTATAGTTATTCCGTCGTTTGGTGAGGTATCTCTTTCTTCTACCTCGTCCGCTTCACCTTCAGGGTTTTCTAAACCAACATTCTTAATTAGGTCTGAATTTTCAGCAATCCACGCTTGTTCGTCTGGGTCTTTATCAGTAACAGTCATTATCGCTCTATCATCATACATTTCAGTATTTCCAAAGAAATTAAATGATAACGCGTTTTGTAATTGACTTACTGGTTCTTTTAAACCTTGTCCTCCAATAAATTTAAAACTAATAGATACTGTAGCTATCATAGGTTGTACTCCAATACCTTCTGGATTTAAATCCAATAAATTTTCATCATAAGTAAATGCAACATTATCCATAGCAATTTTAGTGTGGTAAAAATCACCAAACCTTAAAACACATATAGGTGGTGAACCAAAAGAAGTATTTTTTGCATCAACCGCTCTGTTTAAGGTACCGTTTTTATCTGTCACTGTAGGTATTGTCGCTCCAGGTCTTACACATTGATTTAAAAATGTTAATCTACTATTCAACCCTTCGGGTGTTATAGCGTGAAAAGCGGGGTGGAAAAACTTAAATTTTTGTTTTAAAGAATCATATATAAATTCGTTTTCTTCTTGAATCATATCAAAGTAGTCACACTCCGTAACCATTTTCATTAAAACTTTATTAGCTATTTCTCTTCTTGTGTTTTTATCTTTTTCTATATTTAATTGTTGTTCTTCGATAACAGGTCTTACTATTTTCCTGTCTATTGGTGGTTTTGGTTGTGGTTCAGGTATAGGTTGTGGGATGTCCTCCACATCGATTCTATCTATTACCACGTATCTACAAGCAGCAGCTGGTGCTGAATATACTGGACCAGAATTAGTCACAACACCAAGTGCTGAACTACTACCAACCACATCAGCTTCGTTTAAACCAACACCACCAACACCTTCTCCAGTACCCCCAGTGTCTGTGTTACATTGGTCCTCTCCCAAAGCATCACCTACAGGAATTTTTAGTGTCCCTTTTTCCATGTATGTTTTAAAAGCATTTTTACCATCTATCTTATACTCCCTAAACATTTGTTTTACAGAATCTAGTCTCCTTAAGGATAGGTTTTTATTATATGAACTAGTCGCTATAGAACTAGCGGAACCAGCAAATATTAATTCTACAGTTTTCAATCCACTATCTAAAACTTTCTTTAAATCTCTAGCAAATTTAGGCCATTCTTCATTATATTGGTCGTAAGCTGAACCTAATCCTGTTCTTGCGGCTTCTTTGAAGAAATTACTAAATCCAGGTTTATCCTCAGTTTTAGCTTTATTAATATATTTTTGAAATGAAGCAGGAACAGCCGTTGTAGGTGGTACTAGATATTGTCCGAACTTAGACATACTACCTTCTGCACAAGCAACATAACTCACAGTAGAGGTTGTACGATTACTGCTAGGGTTCGGATAATCATTATCAAAATAAAAATACAATTTTGGTTTCAAGTTTGGTATTGGTACTATTGCTATTTCATCTGGTTCTTCAGTGGCTGATTCATTTATTATTTCTCTAGTAGCGTTGTCAGATAAACCTGGGGTATTTAACATTTCTTGTAATTCATTTACTGAAAATTGTTGCCATTTTCTAGCTAAATCAAATATGTCATATTTTTTACATCCAGCGAAGAAAGAGTCTACTATAGCGTCAGTTTCTTCTGGACCTAATTTTTCTAATTCTTTTCTTATTAATAAATTTAGTATACTAGGGTGGTCTACCACAATTCTAAATCTTAAACTACCAGTTCTATTAGTGTTGTTATATGTATAAATTGGTTCTGGTCTCCCTAAAAATGTATTTTCCGTCCAATTTGCATTATTAGATTCGTCTACACTTAAATCGTAAGGTGGGAACCACATTATTCTACCACCATTAGGTCCTTTTTCACAAGAAGGTAAATCATCATAAGTAAACCCTGGTTCACCACTTGACCTCCACGCTAGGTTTTCTATTGAGAACATGTATTTCTTAACTTTACCGTCTACAATATTACTAGAACCTTTTCCTGTCTCATCTGTTCTATGTGGTGCAATATTTAAATTATAAGGACTATCTAATACCGAATATGTCTCTTTTCTATGATTCATATTAAATCTAACTAACCTATCATAAGTGTAATAAGGTACGTCTTTAGTCCAAACTCTACAATATTCTCTAGCTTCTTCAACCCCTTCTCCAGATGTTGGGTCAGTATTTACAAATTTTCTAACTCTAGAACCTTTTGTTAATTCTTTATAACCGTCATTAAAAACTTTACTGACTTGGTTCATGGCGTGAGAAACAGACTTAAGTGCGGCACCTCCTTTGGGTACCGAATCTATAATCTGTTGTGTAGTGTCCATTATACTATCTTCCCTAAAGTCGTAATTAATAGATTTAGTACTATCGTAATTATTTGGAGTTTGATATCTAGTAGTGTTGTCGGTAGAACCTTCGGGACCTTGTGTAGCTCCTGGTTCCTGTGGTCCGACTCTATTATTGTTAGCGTTATTGTTAAAAAGTGAAGGTATACTGTTTAAAAATCCACCACCTGGTGTTTTATCAGTAAACCAAGTAAATCCTCCAGGTACGTTACCTTGATTGGTGTAGGTCCTACCTTTCATACCAAATTCGTACACATTAGGGTCAAATTCTTTAGCCACTGCATCAGGACCAAACATTTGCACATAATTTTTACCAGCAAAAGTATTATCTGGTGGACTTGTCATGTCAGCTATCCTGTTTCGTGGTCCCCCCACATATTGAGGTGGGTTAGGTGGGAAATTACCAAAACCTAATACTCCACCAGCAACAAAATCTATAGCTTCACCAAACCCAGCACCTATAGCTGTTTGAGCTTGTGCACCCTCACCGTATTGTGGACCGTATTTGTTATATCTTATATGTTTAAATAATTTAGACTTTGTACCTCCTCCAGTATATTCTAAAAATCTTTGTGAGGGTGATTGTCTTCTTCTTGGTATTCCTATTAAACTACCTAATATCCCTGTAACGTCAGAAAGTATTTTACCACCCATACCTAATCCTCTAGGTGGTTCTAATTCAAAGTAATCACCAGGAATATAAGAATATGGTACATACACCCCAGTTAACCGTGATACGAAGTCTAAACCTTGACCCACAATCGATTTAGGTTGTGTTATGCTATAGTTTCTATCAATTAGAGGTTGTCTACCCGTAACAATTTCTAAAGCGTCTACAGGGTCTTGTAACGCGTCCACAAAACTTAGTCTACCTATAGTTTCTTGATATAGTTCTTGTGCTATTCTTTCTTGAAATTCTGCTCTTAATTGTATTGCACCTGCCTGTTGTAAGGGACTATCTTCTAGTAATGTTTGTGATAAAAGTCCTTCAGAGGAAACACCCAATAAAATATCCATAGGTGAATAATATCTCCCAACTATTCTAAATGGGTTTTCACCAAATAAACCTGTACCAGTTTCTGGTGGTGTAAAATCTGGATATAAACCTTCATTTACCTTAGCTACTCCTTGGCTAGTTGTATAAATTTTAATAAAATCAGAATACCCACCTTCTGGACCATAAGCGTTATTTAAATAAAGTTTATTTAAATACATTTCAGAATTAACTTCTACACTTGGTTGGTCTATAACCTCTTTTACCGATAAAGAAGCTGTAGAGTAGGTTGCGTTAGTGAAATTACCATATGGTCCTAAACCCTCTGGGTTAGGTAAATTTTTTGTTAAAAGTAAATCTCTAAGTGCTTTAGTACCTGAAAAACTTAACGAAGAAAAATTATTATTTTGTGGTAACCCTGGCATGTCCTATTGTTTTTAATATAAATATTAGTTAGTTAAATTATTATTATTTAAATGTACCTTGTCCTCTATTTCCACCCATTACATTTTCGTTCATGTTTCCAGGACCTGGTGCTGTAACTAAATTCTTTTGGATTAGGTCGGATTTGATTTTATCTAGATTAGCGTTTATTACTTTAAGTACTGAAGCGTCCCCCATGTCCTTACCTAAAATAGTCATAGGAAGTGAAGACGGGATTCCTTCAACTTTTATTGTTACTATTTTTTCAGGTACACTACCAGTGTTACTAACTAACGAACCTAAATTTGCTCCTTTAGCTCCTGCGACTTCAGCTGTCAATTGAGCAGGGTTTTGGGTTAATATCATATAGTCAGCTGGATTCCTTTTTATCACAGTACCGTCGGGTGTAATAACACCATCATCAATAGATTCACTACTATTTATTTTCAATTCGTTAAGTTGTTCAACAGTCATAGTACCTTCAGATACCTGAAAGTCTTTTTCACTAGCCTCCGTCATTACATCGAAAAGGTCACTTATACCTCCACCCCCTGTACCTATAACGGCTTGAATCACATTAGCAGCGTCTTTTATTCCTCCTACTAAAGTTTCCATTTCAGCTCCAAATACACTTTCAGCACCAATTTTTGTAAAATCAGCTATGGAATCACTTAATCGACCTAATTCATTACTACCTAAAGCGTCACTTATACTTTGACTTAATGTGGTAGCTAATTCTGAAGCGTTTAAACCTTCTGCTACTCCACCTAAAATTGCAACGTCAGTTGCTTTTAAAGTGTTTTCAATACTTTTTAATACACCTGTTTGTTCCGCCATCAACTCTTTTTCTGTCATTTGTTGTTGGTCTTGAACTTCTTTTAACTTATCTAATTGATTAGAAGTTAAATCTTCTATTTCCACCGCTTTATCTAAACCAGGAACTTTAATTTCATACTTTCCAGTTTGTTGATTTAAACTAGCCATACTAGTAACAAACTCTTGCATGTCCTCCCTACCTTCTAATTCGAAAGAAAATTGGTTTTGCATGTTTTTAAACTTGGTTTGTAGTTTAATCATCGAAGCAAACTCATCTTTATTCATACCCAAAGCGTCTGCCATAGCTCTTAATTGTCTTTGAGCTGTAGGTGGGAAGGATATTTCACCAGTTTCTTCATTAAACATAGCGAGTTCTTGTCCAGCTTGAACTAACGAATCTTGTAGACCCGCTAAATCATTTGTAGCCATATACATCATTTTAAATGGGTCTGCTAGGTCTCCAACAGCACCACCAACAACTTGTAGATTTGCTGCTAACTCTATAGCTCCTTCTGGGTCCATTACTTTTTCTGCTAGAGATGCGGTAGTAGACATACTAATACCTAATTTTTGTGCTTGAGCCGCCATTTTAGCAAAACCTTGAACACCGTCTGCAAAATTATAGGTGTTCATCATGTCCATGTTTTGGGTGACAGTATTCATAAATTCACTGACATTTACACCCATTTGTCTCGCGACAGTTGCCATTTCATTACCTTTATCAATAGCTTCTGAAATCGAGAACCCCATCTGGTCAAAATATTTTGCCATTTCCGCAGCAGAACCAGTACCAATACCCATCGCTTCTGAGAAAATACTAAGTCTAGATATCTCATCATCACTTATAAAAACATTTCTACCTAACTTACTACTTAAGTCACTTACCATGTTTATTACGGTATCTAGTTCTACCCCATATCTTTGAGCTTCAATAGAGGCTTGTTGTATGTTTTCGTTTTGTTCTGTTTGAAGTGCTCCAACTTGACCCAAGTTTTGTACGATACCAGTTCTAATTTTTTGTTCTCTATTTAGAGCTTCTGTAGCAATTTGTTTTAAAGCGTTTATACGAGCTTGACTTGCCCCTTCTTCATTTGAGAGTGAGAGTAATTGAGCGTACTTACCTAGAGTATCGTCTAGTAATCCTCCGGTTTTTCCTAAACTACTATTAAGGTTATCAGCATTTGATGCGGCTTGGCTAGTAGATTTTTTTGATGCGGCGTCAAATGCTAACTGAAGGTCGGATTGACTTCCGTCACCTTTCCACCCATTTGGTATCGTCCCCCAAGAACTTTCCCATTTAGTTGTTTTAGCCATAATTCTTTTATATATAAATAGACAAATTTATACTTTTAAAAACCACCTGACTTATTCTTTCGTTTTTCTGCTTCTTCTTTTTTCTTATCAAACTCTTCTATAAGTTTATTAAGGTAATATCTACGTTCGTAGATAGGCATTGATGTTAAGTCTTTGTGGTTAAAATTAGCGAATTTTACTAGATAATAGATTTCATCGAGCACACTTTGCCTATATTCCGAAGAAAGGACGAAAAAAATGGGCACCAAGCACAACCGAAGTTGTGACCTCTTCTCCTGACGGTGCCCTTACTGTTACTTTTAAATCCAACCCAGGTTCGTTATTTTTGACGTAGTTTCTAAAATCCTGAGAATCTTTTATTGGCATTGATTGAATCATCATAGCTAAATTACCTTTATCTCTTTCACCTTCTATTTCTTGTATTAAAAATTCTAATCTTTTTGTTACTTTAGGTGAAATAGTACCACTATATTGTGAATCTATATTAGATAATTCTGTTTCTTGTGTTGAAGTTAGGAATTTAAACTTAACTGTTTTCTTAGTTACTGGTAAAGTATAGTCGAACTCACCCTTTTCATCAGCTATAAGATTAAACTCCTTCATACTTACATTAGTTAAACTATGTGTATGTTTAAATTCTTTTTTTGTTTTTGGGTCAGTTAGTGTAAACTCGTATGTTGGTCCAAAAGCTGTGTTACGTAAGAATATTAAAACTGCTTGTTTGTCACATTCTAACATTTCAGCAATATTAACTTCACTACCTAATATTTTTCTTCTTAATAGTTCATCTATAATATTACCATTTTCTACTATATTTGGTGAACTTAGTAGGTTCTCATCTGAAGCCGTCAAATAAGTAACCTTTACTGATTCTAATTTATTTTTGTAGAACATTCCTTTAGAAGGTAATGGTACTACATCATAAGGTATGTTTGACTGTGATGGGTCTGAATACTCTCTTGGGTCCATTTCTTTATTTTATATACTTTTTGATTTATTATTGCTATAATTATTACAATGAATAAAAACTACAACATACAAATAATAAGTAAAGAATTATGTAAGTCCATACTTTTTTCACACCATTATTTAAATAAAAAAAATAAAGGTTTTAGAAGTGGGTTTAATTTTGGTTTATTTAAAGAAGGGACACTGGTAGGTGTATGTATTTTTCACTCACCTTCAGTACCTGAAACATTAAAGGGTTGTTTTGGACTTAAAAGAAATGAACAAAGTGGAATTTACGAACTAGGTAGGTTGTGTTTAAACCCTAATATAACTGAAAAAAACACACTTTCTTGGTTTGTTTCTGTTTGTATTAGATTGTTAAAAAAACAAACTGAGGTAAAATCTATTTTATCATACGCTGATTCATCATTACATACAGGATTTATTTACCAAGCTACTAACTTTGGGTATTATGGTTTAACTGACCAGAAAAAAGATTTTTGGTTTGAACTCGAGGATGGTTCATTTATGAAACACCAGAGAGGACCTGTGAAAGGAAGAAAAGGGGAATGGAGGAATCGTGACCGTAAACACCGTTATCTATTAGTCTTTGATGAAAACCTAACGTGTTTGTGGGAAAAACAACCGTACCCAAAAAGTAAAAATAAAGCCCCATTAAATAAAAAACCCATACAGTAAGTACGGGTTTTATAAGTTTTGTAAAATTTAGATTAGTAAACTAATATACACCTATCTGGTCTTAGAGTAGCAGATATAGTAGCAATTGCATCATCACTATACCCTAAACTATCAAAGTTAACGTCTGTTAAGAACGTACCTTGCATTATCCACTTTTCAACTACAACACCTGTAGGGTCTAACATCTCTAAATCAATGTCTTTTTTATATCCCGCAGCGTAACCCATTCTACCTGTTACTGATTCTGCATGTAATCTTACCCATTCCATTAGAGCTTGAGCTGCTGATGGACCGATTGGGTCTCTGAAGGTTACACTGATTGTGTTCCAAGTAAATCTACCAGCTACATAAGTAGAGGTGTTTAAAAAAGGAATTTCTACTGGATTGATGTTAACAGCAGGTCTAGAAGTACTTTCCACATACCACTCATTAATACCCAAAGACGATGGGAATCTTAAGATAAACCTATTCTTCTTTTTAGGTTCATACGGTATGGGCATTTTCATTAATAAGTCAGCCATGTTAAATTTTTTTGTTTTGTTATCTTATTTCTTAATAAATATACGGGTTTTTAAAAATCGACTAAATTAACCCTTTACTTTATTTTTCTAATTTTATATACATATAGCATTAAAGCTATTATATAATATAAATATTATAATATTAATTATTCTTTAGCATGCATTACAAATAATTTCTTAGCAAGCTCTTCCGGTAAATCTCTTTTTAATAATCTCATTGCTTTTACGTTTTTCATATCATCATCTATAAAGACTATTTCATCATATGAAGCTAATAATTTTTCAACAACCTCTGCTTTTTTCTCATAGTCGGTTTCTGACTCAAGGGTTTTAACTCTATCGACATCGTTAATAGCGTAAACGTTTTCTCTAGACAACCTATCCCCTATAGGTACTAAATTACCCCGACTGTCTTTATACATTAAAAATTGTTTTAATCCGTCAAATACCACATCTTCATTAGACCTAGCAGTTAATATAGCTATTTGGTGTCCTAATTTTAAGTAGTCATCCATAACGGATAGGTTAGCTACAATAGGTTCTGCTTTTTCTATTGATTGTTGTGTTTTTACAGGGTCCATAAAATCTCTGTAATCGTAATATTGTTTTGTGTCTGGTGTCACATGTTCTAAACCGTACTCATACGGTGTTAAAGCTACTTCCTCCCTGTCTGAAGGCAAATTTCTGTAGATATATACCCCAGTTGGTTTAAGAAGTGTGTCATCGACATCTAAAAGGATTAAACGATTAGTTTTAGCTAACTCATTTAAAGGTTGTTCAGTATACTCTCTTAGAATTCTTCTAATGTAGTTCATTTATTTAAAATTTTAATATTAGTTGTTATTACGTACATAATAAATATCGGTAAAACCTTTAATCCAATATTCTCAATAATAAATATATTTATATGTATGTTATTGAAAGAAATTAGTAAAATTAAAAAGTTGATGTTAATAGAGTCCAGAGTTGTGGGGTTTGATAACCCACAAGGTAATTTTGTAATTATAGCTGGTGGACCTGGAGCTGGGAAAAGTTTCGTAACACAAAATTTTATAGATTTACCAGGCTACAAACAATTTAATGTGGATAATTACAGAGTAGCATTAGCTAAAAAAATATGGGGTGACCAGTGGAAAGAAAATATATCTACTGATGAAGGGTATCAAAAAATCCTGGATATGTCCTATACAACTTCCGACCCGAAAAATTTAACTATTAAGTTTTTAAAAAACTTTTTGGATACTGAAAGAAATGAGATGCCTAATATAGTTTATGACGCTGGAGGAGGACAAAGAGAAGTTATGAATGAGGTGATTAACTTAGCTAAAGAAAATGGTTATAACGTAACTATAGTTCATGTCGTTACTGATTTAGACAAAGCTTTAGAAAGAAATTTACAGAGAGACCGTAGTTTACCTACCGATATGGTTATAGATTACCATGACAAAGTTAGAAGGGTGGTTAAGGATTTAATACCTATGGTAGACAATTATTGGATTGTAGATAACACAAAAGATTTACCTTTTGGTGAGAGAGCTAGTGGTAGTATACACAGAATTAAATAACGACTTTATTTATTTTTAATTCTATTTCTGGAAAAAAGTCCATTGTATTTTTAACGTCTTCTATATGTTTATCTTTATCTTCCCAGTACTCTATAGAACCTACACAATTACTTAATATTAAATCTTTTA
>WLWG01000083.1_pt1 | contig 93271 bp, 98 predicted proteins | sample 6712871 | NCBI WGS metagenome assembly WLWG01 (sample SAMN12718693, study PRJNA515312) | sponge metagenome | isolation source: marine sponge | host: Mycale hentscheli | place: New Zealand: South Island, Marlborough, Capsize Point | collected 2003-05-01 | reverse complement strand
TTAGGAAGAGTTGCTTGGGACAGGCCCGCCCGGCCTCATTTTCACAGCCATGAGCCGCACACGAGACGAGCCAGGCCGGTGTGGAGCGTGACCTGGCTTTTTTCGTGCGGCCCTGCTCAAGGAAGGTTGTTGAGAGTGCCTGCTCTGCGGCGGCGCGGACACTGGCAAAACTGTGCCGCGCGATTATATCAACGCGACGATTGGCTTTGAGTAGCTCGCTGATCGCGCCGGCAAATCGCCCAAGGGCCTCAGGCGCATGCCCGGCTCCGGGACAAGCCACAGGCGCATAAGCTAGTTGAGAGTATCGTCCATCTCCAACAAGCGCGCAGGTCTTCACTTTACAGCGCAGGCCGTTCGATAGAGGGCTTGCGGCTCACAGCCGCTGCCGGCAAGCATCGCAACCCGTCGATGAGTATGAGAGGAATAAAGCACCTGTTGCATTGTAGAGGCCACTCCTGGCTGACGCTGAGTTCGGCGTTGGGCGTTTGCTTCCGGCTACTGTCGGCTCCGAGGTGTGCAACAACGCTCACATGGAGCCTTGCAGGAGGATGGCCGGGGTCGGTGTCACCGCAGCACATAGGATCACAGGCCAGCCGCCACCGTGGCCGCGCCGCTCGCAGCCCATCCCGATAAGGCGTCGCGGGGTTATGGGCCTTCGTCGAACAACCCCGGCTGCGCTGGCGCCCGGCAGGGTGGACGGCGTCGCCATTGAGGACTGAGCTGACTGCGCATCAAGGTGGCTGAGAATCTTCTAGATGACGTCGGGCTCCTCAATGCAGGCGATGATGTGCACCGCCCCACCCCAGGGACGTTGCCATTGCGGGTAAGCGACAGACGCTTGTCCGGGATGGCCGGCCGACTGATCTATCGACACAAGCGCTCGAGTTGGCGGCGTTGACCCGCCCGCGCCCAAACGCCGGCATGCAGGGAGAACCCGGCCACCTTGCCGACGCCATCATCGAACGGCCTCTCGGACGCGGCCAGCGTCTGCGGCGCGAACACCTTGCGGCCTTGGCTAGTGGTCCGACGGCGATGCGGTAGGTGACCGGCGAACCGGGTCGTTGTTCCATCGTGCCGGCGTCAAGGTCATCGCCAGTCAGGTATGCATTCTGCGCATCGCATTCGAGAAAGTCCTGCCGTTCGAGGTAGCGCCCGATGCGCTGCGCCAAGGTTTGGGTGAGCTGTGACAGCTCGGCACTAGTGGGCGCCTTCACCCGGCGAAAACGCAGCGAGCCATCACAACGCTCGACCTGCATCCCGTCGAGCAACAACCCGGCTTGCGGGAACGGACGTATTGCGCTCGATGATGGGGCTGAACAAACTGTCATCGCGATCCTGGGCGTTGGGATTTTGGATGCCGATTCCCAAGGAGTAGGGTGCGACATCGGTGAGAACCACTTCATCCAGTGCCTGGTCCCCTTCCATGAGCGCCACCTGCACCGCCGCACCCAGTGCCACCACCTCATCTGGATTCACATGCACGAATGGGAGCCGGCCCAACATCTGCGCCGTAAGAGATCGCATCAATGGCATACGAGAAGCCCCGCCGACGAGGATGACGGAATCCAAGTCGGCGGCGGCAAGAGATGCATCGCGTGACGCAAGAGCCACCGGATTACGCAGGCGTTGCAGCAGCGGCGCGCACAGTTCTTCGAATTCTTGACGCGACTACTCGACGCTGCGGGCCTCACCGGCAAGATCGACCGTGAACTCGGCATGGGCTTTTGCGGTCAACTGACGCTTGCACCGTTCCGCCGCCGCTAACACATCCGGGCGTTCCTCCCGGGTCAGTCGATCGGCGGGGAGGTCCGGACGGGCAAGAGCCGATTCCGCCAGGCGTAAGGCGAAATCCTCGCCTCCTAAATGATTGTCGCCGGCGGACGCATGCACTTGCATGACGCTCTCGAACATTGCCAGCACGGAGACGTCGAACGCGCCGCCACCCAGGTCCAGGACCAAGCCGGTCACGAACTCCGGGCGTTCGTGTAGACCGTAGGCGATGGCCGCCGCCGTGGGTTCATTGATTAATCGTTTGACTTCGAGTCCGACCGGATCGCCGGCAATACGTGTGGCGTTCCGTTGTGCATCATTGAAGTACGCCGGCACAGTGATCACGGCCCCGGTCACCACAGCGTTCAAATGCGCTTCCGCGTCCGCCTTGAGCGTGCCCAATACAAGCGCGGACAACTCCTCGGCGCGAAACGACTTCTGGCCGAGTTGAAATACCTGCTGGGTGCCCATGGCCCGCTTGAATGTGGCGGCTGTCAGATGCGGGTGCGTCTGCAATCGATCTTTGGCAGGCCGGCCAACTAAAATCGCATCGTCATCGCCGACAGATACCGCTGACGGCGTCAAGACTTCGCCGAGGGCGTTGGCGATGAGTTGGGGCTTTTCTCCATCCCCAATACGCAACCAAGCTGTTGGTTGTTCCGAGCTCGAGGCCGACGATGGCCATGTATCGGAGACACTTCGTTCGTGCGTGTAATCAGCGGGGGAGCGTAAGCGGATAGGGCAGGCAACGGTCAAGACCATGAAGTGGATATTCTTCGATTGTTTCAACACGCTGATCGACGAGGCAGACGCGCTGACCGGTGAGTCCGGTATGGAGCCTATTGCTCACGTGCCGGTGGCGGCAGGCGTATTCGATCATCCGGATGATTTCATGGCCGCGTACTTCGGCTGGCGCAGCTCCGCTTGGAAGGATGGTAACGCCTATCCGGAAGTGACCTTGCCGGAACGGCTGCGCAGTTTGCTGGGGCCTAGATGTAGCGAGGCTCTGCTCGGCCCGCTAGTGGACGAGATGATCGATACATTCAAGCGGTGGTATCCCGCTACATTGACCCTGACACCTGGCGTGCTCTCGATGCTGGAGGTGTTGGCGCCGCACTACCGAATGGGGGTGGTTTCCAATTTCTTTCTGCCCGGCACGGTGGATGAGGTATTGGAGCAATTCCACATTCGTCACCGCTTCGCTTTCGCCGTCAATAGTGCGGATATAGGGTTCAAAAAGCCCGATCCGCGTATCTACGTTCACGCGCTGTCGTTGGCGGGTTGTTCGGCGAGCGATGTTTGCTTCGTCGGAGACAATCTAGAGAACGACGTGCGCGCGCCCATACGACACGGCATGTACGCCGTTCATTTCGACCGGCGCCACTCGGCGGCGGCGACCCCGCGGATTGCTTCGTGGGACGAGTTCGAACCCGTGTTCTCGTAATCATTCTTGCCGCATTCATCTATGCCGCGCATCAGAAACAGCGGCCTGACGGCGCTACCTTTGCCAGCGCGCTCATATAGCTCCCGCTCTATGCTCCGATCGTAATACGAGCTAGTAGGCATGAACCGCAATGTCATCCCCCGCCGCGGCTTGGAGGATCGATTGGGCTCGGATCCATGCACCAGGTACACATCGTGCAAGGAGATTCGACCGGCTTCCAGGATGAGGGGAGCGGCCTTCGCGGAATCGAGTTCCTCCGGAATGAGTGCCTGGTTCAGGGCCAGATTCGGACCATCATTGGTGGTGTGTTGGCGTAACCGCTTGTCCTTGTGGGAGCCGGGGATGACCTCTAGGCAGCCGTTTTCCAGGGTCGCATCATCAATGGCCATCCACACGGTGCACGTGGCCAGCGGGCGCATGGGCCAATACTCTCCATCTTGATGCCAGGGCGTGCGGCTGCCGGTGAGTGCCGGCTTGGCGAAAAAGCTGCTGTTCCAAAGCGCGATGTTGTCGCCGATGAGCTGCGTCACCATGTCCAGGATCGCCTCATCCTGCGCAAAGTCCAGGAATTCCATGGCGTAAGGCAGAACGGCGGGGCAGTAGTCAGTGAATTCCGCGTGCGCCTCCACCAAGCGGCTGTGGGCGTCTTTTATGCGTGAGAGCGTCGCATCGCTCAAGCGAAAGTCCGGAATGACATACCCGGCTTCGTGGTATTGCTCAACTTGCGCAGGGGTCAGCATGTTCGTCACTCCCGTGAGAAATCTAGTTAGTGTCGGTCCGAAAACGGACGACGCTCAGACTGGTATATGGATGTGCCAGCAAAATCGATGACAATAAATCATTGATTTTGAAGCAGCTTGGAAATCGCAATTTTCGAGCTGCGTATCCATACACTGCCACGACGGCAGTTTATGGATGAAGACGGCAGTTTATGGATGAACAAGTAGCTACCAGTTTGCCGTGACTGCCGGGTGGGCGGCGATGACCACGGGCTGGAACAAACTGACTGCAGTGTGGTGGGTGTAAGCGCAGGTGCTAGGGCCTGCAAGGGAGAAACAAAAGGGAGCTGCCGCGCAAGACTCCTCTGTTTGACGGCCCAACGCCCGCGTTTCGCGAGCGGTCGGCCTCCGGCAGGCTGGCCGGGTGACTAAACGTTCACCCTCTGGCTAGCCGTTTGCATCGGAACCGGCTTTACCGGTTCGAGATGTACATCGTGATTTCAAAGCCGAAACGAATTTCTTCAAACTCAGGCTTGGTCCACATTGCTGAAATCTCCCATGATCATGCGAAAAACAGGCGTCGAAGACATTTCGACACACGGCTGAAACATGCAACCACCATGCCGACTTTCTCAGCATCTATGTTTTGCTTGATTTGTCCTGCTTATCAAGAGGTTGTGAGAATCGCTAGACAAACGCGATCGCACTTATGCCTCGATAGTGGTTCATATCAACCACTTGGATTGGTTGCTATCACACAATTGAAGGAGTTCAGCGTGTGATCCGGTTGCTCCCAACGTCACTCAAAGGGCTGCTTTTGCTCAACGAGGGCGCCCTGTTCGTATTGCTGATCCTGTGCGGCGGTGTGGGCGCTCTGTCCACTTACTACTGGCAACAGTCGTCGGCCCAGGCATTGCGCTTGGCCACCATGGGCAGCCACGCCGAACACATTCGGGGCGATCTTTACAGGCAAATCGAGGATGTCGTTCGGGCGAGCTTGACCGGCCATTCTTTAGCCCCCGCGGAACATGCGGAACACGTACGCCGAATTGACACCCGTTTCGACGCGCTCAGCGTGCTCGTCACGGACCCACGCGAACGATTGGCCGCTGATTTCTTACGTACCACCTACGACGTCTTGCAGCGCGATATGGCAGGCGTGTCCGAGGATGATGCAACGGTGGCCCGCGCCCGCTTGCTGGACCGGGCGCAGGAGCAATGGCTGTTGGCCGAATTCGAAAGTGCGTTGACCATCCTTTCGCTCATCCTCTCGAACCGCCAAGAGCATTTGCAAGCGGGTCTTGATCGCTGGAAGCAGCTCTCGGCGGGCCTCGTGATCGTCCTGTTGGCTTTCGCGCTCGGCCTTGCCGTGCTATCGCTGCGCCAGTTGAGACGGCGAATCCTGCTGCCCATTGAAGCGCTTGCCCGGGGCGCCGCGGAATTCAGCCATGGCAATTTGAGTCACCGAATTCTCGCGGACGGCGTACGCGACCTCGAACAGCTTGCACAAGCGTTCAACACCATGGCCGGCGATCTGGAGCGGAGCCAGCAGGCACTGGTGGAAGCGGAGCGCGAGGCCGTCTTGGGTGCCTTGGTCCCCGTCGTGGCACACAACATCCGCAACCCACTTGCCAGCATTCGCGCCACCGCCCAGGTCATCGATGCCCGAGATGACCCGGACGAGTTGGCGGAAACGAGGCAAGCGATTCTGCACAGCGTGGACAATCTAGAACGCTGGCTGCGCTCGCTGTTATCGTATCTCCATCCGTTGGCACCGACCCTTGAAGCCGTTCCGTTCGACAGCGTGGTCGCGGCACCCGTTGATTTGGCCCGTCCGCTCTTCGACCAACGCGGTCTTCGGTTGCTTTATCGAAGCGCCGCGGATGTCGCAATGGCCGCCGCGGATGCAGGGTTGGTCGAGCAAGCGATTTTCGGACTGTTGGACAACGCCGCCGAGGCGTCCCCGCGCGGCGCAACGGTGTACGTCGAGGTCACTGTTCGCACCGGCGACGACGGCAGGAGTCGATGGAACGTACTGACGATAGATGACGAAGGGACAAGCATGAAGATCCAACCGCAACTTGCTTCGTCCGGCGCGCGCGTCCGGCCTGGGGCCACTACCAAGTCATTCGGTACAGGACTGGGGATACCGTTTGCCTTCAAGGTCATACAGGCCCACGGCGGCACGCTCGAGTTCACACCGAGGCTTGAAGGGGGAACGCGGGTCACGATCAACATTCCCGTGAGCAACAAAGACATTACCGTTGAATAAGCAAAGTGAGATGCGAAGCGTCCTGGTCGTCGATGACGAAGCCGTCTTCGCGAGGGCCATGCGTAAGCATTTGCAGCGGGCCGGACTGCAGTGTGACGTGGCCCATAGCCTGTCGGATGCGAATCAGTACCTAGAGGAGAAAAAGCCGGATCTTGTGGTGCTCGACATGCGCCTACCGGATGGATCGGGTCTGGACTTTCTCAGCTCTGCGCGCCAAGGCGCCCTGGCTGACACACCGGTGGTGGTATTGACGGCCTTCGGCGATTTGACCGACGCCGTAACAGCCATGAAACAGCAGGCGGTGGACTACCTCACCAAGCCGATAGATCTCGATAATCTGCTGGATAGCATAGAACGAGCTCTGGCACTTGCCGAACCGGTTACCGCCGCAGTCCCGTCACCGCCGGTAGAAGATGATGGCGGTCCAACGCTGCTGGGTTCGAGCGCCGTCATGACAGTTTTGAGAGCGCAAATAGGCCGCATTGGCGCGCTAGCCGCAGCCGCAAAAGGCGCGCCACCAACAATACTGATCATGGGCGAAACGGGAACCGGCAAGGATCTGTGCGCCCGTGCTCTTCATCACGGCAGCGCGCGGCGCGAACAACCGTTCGTGCATCTGAACTGCGCGGCCATCGCCCGCGACCTCATCGAGGCGGAGTTATTCGGGCACGCCAAAGGTGCCTTCACCGGTGCGCACGGCGAGCGCGCGGGCCTGTTGGAAGCGGCAGGCAGCGGCACGTTGTTCCTGGATGAAATCGGCGAACTTCCCCTCGACCTGCAATCTCGCCTATTGGCCATCCTGGAGCGGCACAAATACCGCCGGGTAGGCGACACGCGCGAGCGCGCCGTGCGAGCCTGGTTCATCGCCGCCACCAACCGCAACCTGGAAGACATGGTTGCGAGCGGGTCGTTCCGCGAAGATCTCTACTTTCGGCTAAGCGTCTTGAACGTGTCCGTCCCCGCGCTTCGTGAGCGCACAGAAGACGTGCCGCTACTGGTCCGCCACTACGCCGCGGCCGCCGCGCAGCGCTACGGCGTTCCCGTCACCCAATTCACTGACGGCGCAATGGATGTTCTTGCTCGGCACCTGTGGCCCGGTAATGTTCGGGAGCTGGTCAATACCGTTGATCGCAGTGTTCTGCTCCATCAGGGCGGTGCAATTGGCGCGGGCGATCTGCACCTCGACCCGTCATCGGCTTCCGGGGATGGCACCGCCGGCGCGGACTCATTGGAAGGGCTAACTCTAGTCGGCGCGGAAGCGATGATGATCCGGGCAGCGCTACAGCGCTGGGAAGGTAATGTGACGCGCGCCGCGCGCGATCTGGGTGTTACCCGCATGGCGTTGTGCTACCGGCTACACAAGCACGCCATCGATCCCAAATCGTTTGGCTAGGAAGCTCCGAGGGATGCAGGTCATCGAGATTGGCAGGCATACGTAGCGTCAATCCATACCGCACCTGTTAAAAGCCTGTTCGCCGAAGAGTGTTGGCCTACGCGGCCAATGAGGCCATGGAAAAAGGGTATGAACCTATTGCGAACGACCTGTGTCGGCCCAGTTGCGCGATTTTGCTTGTCGAATAGCCCGCTATTCTTCGCGCAAAATCACGCAACTGGTCGCGACACATGCCATTCTCGCCATGAGTCAACCCTTTTCCTGCACCTCAACGTACGGTAGCCTGAACGGCTGGCCCATCTCCGTTTCGCCAAACGATCCGGATTTCCGGTAAGGAAACACATCGGTGTGTGCCGGCACGCACTCCATTCAAGCTTCATTCGCCAATTTGAGAGGTCAACTCGAGTCTCTCATGATCGGCCAAAGCACGACCGTCCTGAGTTTAATGGTAGGCCTTCTGGCTGACGGGCATGTATTGCTGGAAGGGGCACCAGGATTGGCCAAGACGCGCATCGCACGGCTTCTTGCACAGGCCATGGAAGGGGACTTCAACCGCATTCAGTTCACGCCGGATCTCTTGCCGTCGGACTTGACAGGCTCGTGGATCTACGATTCCGGAGCGCATAAATTCGATTTTCAACCGGGCCCTATATTCGGCAATTTCATCTTGGCCGACGAGATCAACCGTGCACCCGCCAAAGTGCAATCGGCACTTCTAGAAGCCATGGAAGAACGCCAAGTCACCACCGGTACGGAAAGCCTGGCGCTAGCTCCGCCGTTTTTTGTGGTCGCCACGCAAAATCCCATCGAACATGAAGGAACATGGGATTTACCGCAGGCGCAACTGGATAGATTTCTGCTTCACGTCACCGTCGATTATCCGGACATGTCGGCGGAGCGGGATATCCTCGACCTGGTCTTGAACGAGGTCACGCATCAAGACGACGCAAGAGAGCGCGCACCGCCAATCTCCAAGTCCGTTCTGGTGCAAGCACGCCGTGATGTGCTGGACGTGCATCTTTCCGAGCCCATTCGCAACTACATCGTGCGTCTCATCTCCGGCACCCGGGGCGACCCGGAAGAACTCGACGGTGTGGGCGAACACCTCTCGCATCCGGTGAGTCCGCGCGGATCCGTGGCGCTTGGCCGCACAGCCCAGGCCCGCGCCTGGTTGATGGAACGGGACCACGTGCTGCCGGAAGACGTGGCCGCGTTGGCCGGCAACGTGCTACGCCACCGCATGGGGCTCAACTACCGTGCACAAGCGGACGGTGTCACGGCGGACGAAGTCGTGGCCCGTTTGGTCGAGCAAGTCTCCGTGGTTTGAGGGTATGCGCAAGCCACGGCGAGTCCGCGCACCCGATGCAGCCGAACTGACACTCGGTGAAATGATGGCGATGCGCCCTGCGCATGTGGGCGGGCGATTGATGCCGGGCGAGCGGTTTCCCACCGGCATGCGTCCTGGCCGCCGCCGTGCGCAAGGTTCCGATCTGGATAGCATCGGGCCATATACGCCGGGCGACGACATTCGCTGGATGGACTGGCGGGCGACGGCGCGCACTGGACGCGCACAGATGAAACGCTTCGTGGCAGAGTCGCACATCGCCCGCATGCTGATCGTCGATTTTCGCTCGCATCTGTTCTTTGGAACGCAGATGCGGCCCATGGCCAAGACAGCCGCACTACTGGCGGCACAACTGGCCTGGGAAGCATTCATTCTCCAAGAACCTGTTGGTTTGATCGTCGTGCCGGATGGCATCCAGGTGCGCCCGCGCCGCGGACGGTTACATGTTCTGTACCTTTTCAAACATCTGGAAGACGGTTATCGCGAGGCGTTGGCGCGGGGTGATACGCCCTTGGCGAACCCGACCCTGCCGGCGGGCGCCATCGACGCAGCCAGCGGCTCCCTCGGCTCGGGCGATGAGATTTGCCTGTTCAGTGATTTTGGTGACGCCGAGGCTTTGCGAGATCCCGTTCGCGGCCTGATTGCCATTCGCCAGTTCCGCGCAATCATTGTGGAAGACTGGCTTTTTCACCGCCCCATGCCGGCCGGGCGCTACCCCTATCAGAGCCACCAGGACGACAACCGCAATGTAGCAACCATCGCGGGGGGCGAAGCCGATGCGCACGAAAGGGTGGTGAGCGAACTCAGAAGCGAGTTGCGCCGCAGGCTCATCAGCGACGGCTGGCGCATCACCGAAGTCGCCAGGCACGGGCATTTGATCCCGGGGCGGGGGCGATGAAAGAAGACGAAATCCTGGCCCGGCTACGCGATATTCACATTCCGGGCGAAATCGGCGCCGCGTCCAGCGCCTTCGACTTTGCGCTCTGGCCCATCGTGGCGTTTGCGCTGTTTGTGCTCGCCATCATCGCGGCTCGGGTCTGGCGTGCACGGCGCTGGCGGGCATTGGCGCGCGCCGACCTTGCCCATATCCTCACCGAAACGGACGCTTCCGAGCAGTGGGCCCGTCTGCTGACCTTCGCGCAAGGACTCTCCGCGCGCTCCAACCAAGCGGTGGCATTGCCAGCCGTGGCATTCCACCGGCCGGAGCACATCACCACCGAACAACGCTCGCAATTCGTCGCATTCTTGCGCGAGCAGTTGCGGCGATGATCGAGTTCTTGCACCCCTGGGTGTTCGCGGCGCTGCCCATTCCGTGGTTAGCCTGGCGATTGCTGCCGCCCTTGGCCGCCCACTCCGCACTGCCGGTACCCCTGCCCGTTCGGCAACTCATCGTCGGGTTGTCAACGCACGGTCAGCGTCAATCGCGCAATGCGCCGGAGGACGTGTGGCTGAAAGTTCTTGGATGGCTGCTGCTGGTGCTGGCGCTGACCGGTCCATACAGTCGTCATTCCGCTTTACTCGCCCCCACGGGCCGAGACCTCATGATTGCCATCGACTTGAGCGCCAGCATGGAGGAGCAAGACATGGTGCTCGACGGGCGCGGCGTATCGCGGCATTCGGTAGTGAGCGACAGGCTTGGAAAGTTCATCAAATCACGCACAGGCGATCGGATCGGTCTCATCGCCTACGGCCACGAGGCCTACCTGGTGTCGCCACTCAGCTACGATCTGGAAGCCGTGGCCGCCGTGCTGCATGAGCTGAGGATCGGGCTGTCCGGTCACCGCACGGATCTGGGACGGGCCATCGGGCTGGCGATCAAGTCCTTCGACAAGCAGCAAACTGGCACGCGCGTACTGGTATTGTTGTCCGATGGTGAGGACAACTCCGGTGAATTGACCGGTCCTGACGCGGCGGACCTGGCCGCGGCACGAGGGATTCGCATTCACACCATCGGCTTCTCGTCGAAGATCGAGGCGGATGGCGCGGCCATCCTGCGCACTATTGCCCAGAGCACCGGTGGGCAACTTTTCTGGGCAAAATCGACCAGCGATCTGGCCGCGACCTCCAACGCCATCACCCGCCTTGAACCCACGGTGCGGCCCGAAGACGAACAGCATCTGAAGCGGGATTGGGGACCGTACTTGATTGGTGCGGCACTCCTCATCATGGCCGCCCTGGTATGGCGCGAGCTACGGCGGGCATGACCTTCGTCCACCCCATGGCGTTGTGGCTGCTGGTACCGGCGGGCGTGCTCTTGGCCTGGCGTTGGCTCGGTGGTGGCCGCACCGGCCTGCGGCTGCCCGGACACTGGCGCCGGGTGATTGACGCCGCCATGCGATCGTTCATGGCGCAGCGCGTCAAATCGGATTCACGCCTGCCGGTGGCATTTTGGACCAGCTTATGGACGTTGTTGGTGGTCGGCCTGGCCGAACCCACGCTGGATTCCGGTGCGCCCGCTGCCTATGGCAACCTGGCGGGCCGTGTACTCGCTGTCGATCTCGGCGCGGGCGAGGATGTAGTGGAGCAAAGGCTGCTGGCGTACCGCATCTTGGACGCTTCTCCCGAAACACCCACGGCCTTGGTGGCAGCTAGCGCGGAGTCGTTCGATGTGGTGCCATTGACCACGGATCGCGCTCAGCTCGATCGCTACTTACAAGTGCTGGACGCAGAGCTCATGCCCGTTTCGGGCCGCGCCGTGGGGATCGCGATCGTCCACTCGGAGCAGTTGCTCGAGCGCGCCGGAGTCATTGTTGGACAAACCGTTTTGTTGACTGGCGGCCTGGCGCCGCCGGCGGATTCGGCCAAGGCCGGGGCCTGGTTGCGCGCATTGGTTGTAGCTCGGCCCCACCCGCCGGGATGGGAAACATACGCGGAGCACACGGGCGCGCAATTGGTGAACGGCGAATCGTTATCCGAGGTCTTGGAGGCCTTGGATGACGAGGTGGCCGATGTCATCCGCGATGCGGATCGCAGCGGCGACTTCCCGCTCGGTTACTGGCTGGTGGCCGTCGCCACGGTGCTGTGGATTCTGTTCTTTAGAAGGCTCCGGTCCGCATGACTGGGCGGGTTATTCTCTGGTTCGCTGGCACGCTCATGGCTATCGCCGTCGCCTGGCTTTGGCCGCGTTTCGATCGGCCGCCTACGGACTTCGAGATCGGCCTCGCATTTCTGCGTGACCATCGTCCGGAGCTGGCGCGTCTGTTCTTCGACGACACTCGATGGCGTGGCGTTGCCGCTTACCGCGCGGGCCGCTACGCGCAAGCCTCCCGAGACTTCGCATCGGACGACACGGTCGAGAGCCTCTACAACCTGGGCAATGCTTATGCGCAACTACGAGACTGGGAGAACGCGGCCGCAACCTATGGCCGCGTTCTCCGGTTCGATCCGGAGCATGCTGACGCGAAATACAATCTGGCGCTGGTCAGGCAGGCGTCGGAACCGCCAATGGGGCAGCCCGTGGCGATGGACGCGCCACCCGAGCAGCTTCCGCCGGAGTCCGCCGAACCGCAATCGGCGATTCCACAAGAGAGCACACCTCAGTCCACACAGGCCCGCGAGAGCGAGCAGAGCGACACGGCGGGCAATACAAGTGACACTGACGAGGCGGGCGAGACCGACACAAAGAATCCGGCGAAGCCGGAGAACTCAACCGGTGAAACCGGCAGCGCCGGCGCGGTGGGAGTGGCCAGTGAGGAGGAAGACCGGGACAAGAGCAGAATTGTCGGCACCGTTGACTTGAAACAACGGAGCAGTGCGCGGCCGGCGGAGATCCTGCTTCGCGAGATTCGCGATGATCCGAAGAAAGTCCTGCGGGCACGCCTTATGGCAGCGTATGAAACGAGGCTGGGGGGGGTAAGGCAATGAGCCGGTTTTTCGCCCGGCTGATAGCCCGCACCATAGCCGTCGGTCTGTGTGCGCTGATCGGCGCGGCCCACGCACAGCAGGGCCAAGGCGCAGTTGGAAGCGCGGGCGAGCCGCAGCGGCGTTGGTTCACCGTGACCATCGACCCGAAGTCGATCGTCTCGCACGGGGCGTACGTGGGCGGTGAAATTGTCATGGATGTCCGCTTCGTGTCATCGGATCCGTTCACCCGGCTTAGGCTCGAACTCCCCGACATTGAAGACGCGCGTACGCAGACCCTCATCCGCCCACACACCCTGCAAATCAACATGTTCGGTGGAAAAGGCTACAGCCATCAGACGCGATTAGCCATCGTGCCGCTGCGGACCGGCGCCCTCACCATAGCGGCCATTACGGTGACCGGCGTTGCTCTGTCACGCGACGGCCGCCACTTCGAATTCAAGGAAATCCATCCTCCTCGGCGCCTCACTGTTCATGGGCCACCGGCGGACTTCCCTGCCACAACGTGGGTGGTGTCGCGACAGGTAGACATCGAGGAAGCCTGGACGCCAGACATCGCCACGGTCCACCCCGGCGATACTGTGCAACGGAAAATCGTACTCACCGTGATGGGGGTCAAAGCCGAGGAGTTACCGGAGCTGCGCCTTGCGTCGAACACTGGCTACCGCGTGCTTAATACTGAGACTGCCATCAGCACGGAGAAGACGGAATCAGGATTGACCGCTCACCTGGAGCAGACTTGGAACATTTTCATCGATACCGACGCCGTCACCTACATAGACGCCGTCCCGTTCGTTTACTGGGACCCCGAGCAGGGGCGCGCCGAACAAGTCACCGCGCCGCGTCAGCGGGTAGAACCGATGTTGAGGGGCGCAGCGAAGCACCGGCAACGGCTACGCGAGCAGGCCTACACGGAACATAAGGCAAAGCGGCTGGGCTTGATAGCAGTGCTCGCTGCGCCGTTAACGGGGCTACTTGCGCTCGCGGGAATCGCTCTGTGGCACGCCCTTCCCGGTCGCGCCGACTGGCGATTGTGGCGCGCTGCGGGCCGCGCCCGTTCGCCGCTCGACTTCTACGCTTCGTTTCTCGAATGGGGCGGTCGAACGTTCGGGCCCCGCGTTCCTGTGGACCAGGGCCGCATCGCATCGCTCGGTCCTCGCGCCGCAGGTCAGGTGACGAAGATGCACGAGACGCTCTTTGGCAACTCCGCACGGACATTCAACGCCAAACGGACAGCCGTTCGTCTCATCTGGGCCGCGCGCCGGCGCCGATTGCACGACTGGTGGCGCACCGTGGGTCCAGGTGTGGCCCGAGCGCTATACCTGAGATGAGGGTGGGTTGGCTGCTGTACCGCTCGCGGACTTGGACTGGCTCAATTGTGCCGTTAATATCGGAGGTCTTCGAGCGTTCGTTCAATGAACACTCCGCGGCTTGAACTTAACGTTAGAGGAGAATTCCAGCTATGTGGAAGATGACCTTGGGACTCGGCCTAGCGGCGGTCGTCATGGCGAACGCGAACGCGGCAAACAAATGCCCGCCGCTCCCCGAAGGCATGCGTTGCGCGGCCGAAAACGGGGATCCTAGAGCCATGTACGTCGTCGGCCGGGAAGCGTATGACAAAGCGCGTGAAGCGGGTGACTATACAGAGGCTCGCAGGTGGGCCGTGCGTTCCAAGGAAGCCGGTTTCCTGGCCGGAAAGATGCTCTACAAGATGGTGCATATGCAGGCCGGCGACGGGCAACACAAGGATTTGGTGGAAGCCCACGGATGGCTCACGATGGCCATTGACGGGGGGGCGAACTACCTTGTTCCGTGGCGCCGGCGTCTGGAAGGCAAGATGACTAACGAGCAGATCTCGGCAGCTCGCCAAAAGGCTAACAATTAGTCCGGAACGCACAACCACCAAGAGATGCTGGCACCTAGAGATGCTGGAGGGCTCGCTCCGCGGCTAAGGAAACTGGAAATCGCAATTTTCAGTTTCCGTTCCGAATGCTCGGCAGGAGCCCAGTTTTCGGACGGACACTTTTCGGACGGACCCTAACCGGCCAGCCGCTTGATCGATCAGCCCGGTTAGTTCTTTTTCGCGGGCGCGTCGTTCTTGCGCGGGTCGAGGCGCGCGGACTCTTCCGCCGTGATCCGATTGCCCTGATCGTCGTAGTACACCCCCTGGACCTTCTCCACCAGGTACGTGGCGATGCCTTCTATCTCACGCTTGGACAAAATGCTCTTGAACTCCGGCATGCCGCGCTGGCGTATGCCTTCAGCAATCACGATGATCAGGCCTTCCTTGTTCAGCAGCGTGGCGCGCAGGTCGGCGGCGAAGCCTCCATAGGCTGGGCCGCCGCGCCCGTCGGGTTTGTGGCATTTCGCGCAGATGACGGGCATCTGCGTATAGACCTTGGGTGGAGGCCCGATCCGCCGTTTCTTCTCCTGCGCGAAAGCCGCTGGATTTGCCACAAAAAGGGTCGCGAAGAAAACGGCGACAACGCCGCGAATGCCTGCCGATGATCGACTCATAGGGTCCAAGTCCGGATGAACAAACGCAATAGCGAAACGGGCAAAAAACGGGCCGGCGCGATGCGCCAGCCCGTCAACTTGAATATATTCGCTCAGAGCGCGAATACGTAGAGCACGTTGCTTGGCACAGCAGCCTTGAGCTCCGGGGTCGAGTCCGTGAACCATTGCGGCCACGCACCACCCAAGCCGACTTCGATGGCGATGTACTGTTTGCCGTCCGCCATGTAGGTCATGGGCGGGGCATTGATCGCCGAGCCGGTCTCAAAGCGCCACAGCTCTTCCAACGTCGTGTCGTCGAGGGCGACCACAGCGCCATCGGCCGTGCCGGTAACCACGATTCCGCCCGCGGTCGACATTATGCCGCCCAGCATCGGGAACTCGGTTTCCCACTTGCGTACCACAACGCCGGTGGACACATCCAGCGCCGTGACTGAGCCAGTGATACGGCCGGAGCGCGGATCGTCAAAAGTGAAGTACGGCGCGCCGCCGAGGAACCACTTGCGTTGTGACGGAGCCCAGTTCTTGGGTGCTACCGCCGCGTACGCCTTGTTGCAGCTCTCGATGACCGGGATGTAGTACAGGCCCGTGTGCGGGCTGTACGACGTGGGCGGCCAGTTCTTTCCGCCGGTGTGCGCCGGGCAGGAAATACCTTCAACCGGACTCCGCTTGCCAACTTCGATGATGTCACCACGGCTAGCCGAGGTGCCCTTGTTGTAGTTTTGAATGTCGGAGTTCGGATCGTAGGAAGCAGGCCGGCCCTTGGCGTCCAGGCCATCGGTCCAGTTCAACTTCTTGACGAACTGAGTGCCCCAGATGTATCCGCCAGTGGTGCGGTCCAGCGCGTAAGCGAAACCGTTGCGGTTCGCATGCAGGGTCGCACGCTTGAACTCACCGTTGATGACCGTATCGACGAAGGTGTTCTCGGACACCGAGTCGTAGTCGTAGGGGTCGTTCGGCGTATGCTGGAAGCCCCACAGGAACTTGCCGGTATCCGCATCCACGGCAATGGTGCTGTCCGTCCAGAGGTTGTCACCCGGGCGGTAGGCGTTGTCCCAGTCGGGTCCCGGATTCGCGGTACCCCAGACAATGATGTCGAGTTCGGGATCGTAGGAGCCGGTTACCCAAGTCGAACCACCGCCGGTCTTCCACGCGCCGTAGTCGTCTTTCCAGGTGTCATGGCCAGGCTCGCCCGGCCCCGGAATGGTATGGGTACGCCACCGTTCCTTGCCCGTCTTCACATCCAGAGCGGCAATCCAGCCGCGTACGCCGAACTCGGCGCCCGCCATGCCGGTGATAACCATGTCTTTGACGACCAATGGCGCGCCGGTGATGGTCTCCGCGATGCCTGGGTCGGCAATTTGCGTTTCCCAAACCAGAGAACCGTCGATCTTGTTCAGCGCGCGGATGCGGCCGTCAATGACCGGTGCGATGACCAGGTTGCCATGCAATGCCACGCCGCGGTTGTTGATACCGCAGCAGAGCACACTGGGCGCCCAGTCCTTGTCGGCCTGGGGATCGGACTTCCATAACGTGACGGCTTTGCCGCCCCGCACGTCGATTTTGGTTACCACGCCCCAGCCCGTGGTCAGGTAAAGGAAACCGTCTTCCGCGATCGGCGTTCCTTCAAGACCCGCGAACGGGAAGGACACAGGATCCGTGCCGCCGCCTTGCGCGCTACCCATGGCATAGGTGAACGCAACCTTGAGGTTCTTGACGTTATCTTTGTTGATTTCACGAAGCCCCGAGAAACGATGGGCCTCGTAGTTGCCGTGATGATTGAGCCAGTTGCCGGGCTCGTTTTCACTGTTGGCCAACCGGTCCGGCGTGACATTACCTGCCACCGCGGCACCCGCAATCACGCTGGCCCCGATGAGACCAGTGACGGAACCAAACAGTCTCGTACCAAGTTTGTTGGGCATGAACACTTCCTCCTTCTTGCATTGCTTACCGTGTTCCAAGCAGCTTGGAACTATCGAGTGCCACCGCGCATCCTTGGGGCAATGCCAAGCCTGGCGCAGCTAGCCACGCATTAAGATTCCCTGTTACGCGACCGTTCGTCAAGCCAAGAGCGATCTTGATGGCATACCGATTTGTCAACTCGGCGGTGGATTCATGTGCGCTGCAATTCCTGGGCGAGGTTGCAGCCAACCCCCGGCCATCTTGATGTGACCAGTGATTGCGCTTACTTTAGCGGCGTACTTCGCCCCATTCGAAACTAGACGCAAGACGCACGGTAGGTAAGGTTATGAGACACGGGTTCGGGGTTGCTGCCCTCGCACTGACGTTGGCTATCGCCGGTTTGGAAGGCGCTTCACGCACGGCCTACGCAGCGGCGGGCGCGCCTCCCAAAGGTGCCCTGCCGGCACCGAAAACCGGTGCGGAGCTCAAGCATGCGTGCGGTCAGAGCGATCCGAAGTTCAGCGGGTTGGTAGGTGAGATAACGTTCCGCCAGATGCTCATTACCCAGTGCCGCGGCCTAGTCACGGGCGTCGCCGACCTCATCAACGCCTCGGAAGTCACCTTTGAAGGCAAGCCGGTATGGCAGTGCGTACAGGATCGAACGGATTACGAAGCACTTGCCGCATCGTTTGTGAAATGGGTCGGACGCCGGCCCGCGTTGATGCGCAAAGCTGCTTCAATCGCCTTCGTAGAAGCCATCGAGATGAGTGCACCGTGCCCGAAGTAGCGCTGATAGCGCTCGCCGGGAACCCGTGCCGAGCATTGCCCCGGTTCACCCCGGGGCATTATCTACCGGGGGCATCATCTACCAGGGGCCATCATCTACCAGCTCTGCGAAAAGCTCCGTCCCGACGTATCTTTGACGAAGACGCTGAGTTCACCTTCGGCCACTGGCGAATAGTAGAACCGGAAGTTCGGGTTTTCGCTGATGGAGATGTCCGTTTCGACTTTCATCACAAGATTGTCGCCGTGACGAACCTCGATTTGATGGACAAAGTCCGCCGGCACGTACTGATTGGTGGCGGCGTCCGTCTGCATGCCGCTGAAGTTCGGATGACTGATCATTAACTGAGCAAGATTGGGCTGACCTGCGAGCTCGCGAACCGAGCGCTTCAGCTTCATTTTGCCCATACGCGCCAACGTGGCATCCATGTCCATGGGTACGGGGGCTGAGCAGCCGCCGGCGGCCATGACATAACGCTTGACCATGTGCAGTGAACCATCGTTCAGTTCCGCGACCGCCCGTATGTCGGTGAAATCATTGACTCGAATACGCGTGGCAATGTTGGCTTTACCACTGGCCAGTGTGAGATGGAACCGGCCCGCCAGAGGTGACGGATTGTTATCGACTAGCAGCGTGACCGTCTTGACGTAACGTTCCTCGGACTGTGGAAACGCAACGCGAATACTGACGGGTACCACGGCGGCGTTCGCTGCCCGCTCCGGTGCCATCAATGCAAGAACGCGCCGGCCGTCATGAATTTCACGGTCGCCGAAGTAGTGCTGGCGCAGCGCATCCCACCTCGAGGTGTCGCTGGCCGCCGCGAAGGGTGGCAACGAGCCGGCGACGGCCAGCGCCAGCGCCGCCCAGAACAAGGTGACGGGTTTCTTGGCCGGTCGAGTCGAGGACAGTGCGTGAAACATGGCGGGTTTCCTGCGTGCGACCTAATAGTATAGGACCCCCAATACTAGGACGCGTTAGGAGTTAACGTCAACGCACCACAGGGTCGCTCTATTGCGACTCGTCAGGTATTGACTCGTCAGGTATGGGTGTGGCGTCTTCGAGCGGCAAGTTGGCTGCGCGCCAGGCATCGGTCCCTCCAGGGAACCAAACAACGTCAGGGTAACCCCACTCGATTGCCCGCTTGGCGGCGTTCCATGACATCCAACAATTATCGAGGCAGTAGAACACGAGTTTTACACCTGGCCGTTCACCGGTGATGCGCTCCAGATTTGCCCTAAAGTAAGCCTCTTCCTCCACCGGCAAGACTCCACCGCCAACGTTGGGTAGCCAGATGCTGCCAGGAAGATTGCGGCGTGGCGGTGGCAGCCAGAGCCTGCTCTTCGGCAGATTGGCGGGGCGCCGCTGCCGCGGCATTACATCGATCATGACAGCGGGCCCGCCTTCCTTGATCGCGACCACGTCCTCAACGGACACCACCCTCGCGCCTTCCAAAGTACAGGGCACGGGCGCCCGGTAGGCTTCCACGCGGTAGTCGAACGGCTCTTCTTGTATACAGGAGGCGGGAGGGCCAGCGACGGCGTTCCCGGCGGCCAGAACAGTTAGTAATGAAATCCGCCTGCAACGCTTAACATAAGCTGTTAGTTGCACGCGGAGATGAGGTCGGATGAAATCGATCAACAAACTAGTACCTCCGCACGGAAAGTTATGATTGACGCAGCGCCAGAAAAATCGTGACTAGTACTCATTGATTGTGCAGCAACCATTACGGGGCAGACTCTAGCATTGGGCACTGTCGCGAATGCGGCCCGTAGGCCCACGCATGATTCCAAGGGACTTCTAGCTATGTTCGTATGTCCGCAAGAGCGTAAAGCGAGTTGGCCAGCGCTCCTCCTCGTTATGAGCGTCGTACTCGTCAATATCAGCGCAGCGCTGGCCGAGACCCGCCTGGAGGTCACCGAAGTAGCCCCCGGCGTTTTTGTATCTACCGGCTCGCACTCGGAAGTGGACAGCACAAATCTAGGAGCGGTCTCAAACGCCGGCTTCGTCGTCGGAGATTCGGGCGTTGCCGTCATCGATACCGGTGGCAGCCATGCCGTTGGGCAGGCCCTGCGTGCCGCCGTCCGCCGGGTAACGGATCGGCCGGTGACGTACGTCATCAACACGCACGTGCATCCCGATCACGTGTTCGGCAACGGCGCGTTCGCTGCCACCGGCGCGGAGTTCCTCGGCCACTACAAACTGTCGCGCGCGATCGAACAGCGGATGCCGTTTTATGCCAACAACTTCAAGCGGCTAATTGGCATAGGCTTCGAGGGTAGTACGGCAACACCGCCTGCAATCACCGTGAAGCACCATCTTGATATCGATTTAGGTGGGCGGACGTTGCGGCTGACCGCCCACCCCACGGCGCACACGGACGCTGACCTCACGGTGCTGGACGTGATAACCGGGACCTTGTTTGCCGGCGATTTACTGTTCGTCGATAGGCTGCCGGTCATCGACGGTAGCCTCAAAGGTTGGCTGGCCGTTGTGGAAAAACTGCGTGCTGTTGATGCCACCCGCGCTGTGCCGGGGCACGGCCCCGCTAGCGTTCCGTGGCCCGAAGCGGCGGATGCTCAGCAGCGATACCTGACTCGGTTACTCGAGGGCGTCCGCGCCGTCCTCGCAGCGGGCGGCACATTGGACGATGCTATGGCGAAAATCGGGCAGGATGAACGCGCCCGGTGGCGGCTATTCGACCGTGACCATGCGCGAAACGTCACCGCGAGTTTCACTGAGTTGGAATGGGAATAGAGCGCCGCGCACACGCACTTGCCGCCCGTGGGCACGTCAAAATGAGATTACTAGGGCCAGCCCGAATATCGCACCAGGACATATCGCACCAGGACATAAAGTTGAGGCGCCGGACGCCTGCGTTCCATTGGGTGTTTTGCTCGAAAAGCATAGCCATAGCTACGCTAGAGAGGAAAACGCGCGATGGGACGTGCGCGAACAAGCCTCGGATTATGCAGGCATAAAATGTGACCAGGCTTCTTTCCAATGGGTCATAAAGCTTTGATACTAAACGGGTATTACGTCATGGGCGCCGATCTGGTGCAGTATTTGGGCTAGCGGCCCTACGACTCGGAAATCAGACTTGTGAGTCAACGCCAATACGACCACGCTGCATCTGGGCGGCACGTTTCGCCGTCGCTCTATCCACGATTTCAACTGGCGCGGTTTGCGCGCAGGCACTGCCGTCGGAATCGTCCCCGTGGAAGACCGACGAGTCCCTCTCGCTGCCGCAACTGGTAGCACAGGGATTCGACATCTTCGACACCGCTCACACACCATCACCGCGTCGGGGACACGCGTGGAGGTGATTTATCCGCGTAAAGACAAGGCGATTCGCCGTTGCATCATCCGGTCACAGCAACGGCGGTCGCAGCACCGGTGCGCCGTGCTGAAGACGCCGTAAACCACGGTAACGTTGGAGACAACCACGGGGTTCGGCGTGTGGCCGGTTGAGCAAGCCGTGCCCAGGCAGTTAACCTTTATAGCTTTTCCAAGCTCATTCGAGCTGCAGCCCGGACCGGTACGTTGAAATCTAGCCAGACTTTCCGTTTGTTGATGAGCGTCGCACTCGGCCTCACCACACTTTGCGCCGTGGCGGAAGACCGCCCGTTCGAACTCTATGCCCGCAATCACCAGTCTGCCGTGATCGCGCAGGATGTGGGCAACTACGCGGCGGCGGAGCGGTGGCACCGCAAGAATCTAGAGCTGGTCGATACCAATCCGCAAGCACCCCCCTTCACCAAGGTCCAGGCGCGCTATTACCTCGCCAATGCCATGGTGCTACAAGGCCGGTTGGACGACGCGGAAGGCGTGCTCACGCAAGCCCAGGCACTGGTGGACGCGAACCCCGCTACCCACCCCATTATTCGCGCCCACCTGCAGTCCAACTGGGGCGGGTTGAGGGTCAGGCAACAACAGCCGAAGGTGGCCGTCGAACATCTGGAGTCGGCCTTGGCATTGATGAAGAGTGCCACCGTACCGGCCGATCTACTGTTTGCCACGACCAAAGTGGAACTCGGCAGGGCTCTGGCCCGCCTGGGAGAAACGGCTGAGGCGGAGAAGAGCTACGCGGATGCACTCAAGGCGTTTGCCAATGAGGGCGTCACCGACTCCAACCCCTATGTGGGCGATTCCATCATGGAGTACAAGAGACTGCGCAAGCGCCTAGGATTGAGCGACTAGCCCTGACACCCCCGCGAGTAATCTGTTTACCAGTTTGCCGTGGCGTTGCTGGCGAAGTCCTCCACATAGTCCACGCCTGTATCCGGCAGGACCATGGGGCGCGGAAGTACGGTGCCGACGGGTATGCCAGCTTCGAGCATATTTCTCAGCTGTTCTGTAATGTCGCCGAATGAGCCGAACAGCGCGAACTCGTCCGCCGCACGAGCGCTCAAGAAGCGCACCGCTGCGCCCGCCCCTCCAAATCGCGGGCGTGGTGGAAGTCAGGCCACACCGTTTGCTTGAGTTCGTCAGGACTTGGGCCTGGCCTGTCCATGCGAGGGCCGGACTCGAGCGGCTTGGCGGTGAATGTGCGCTGGCGGCGCGGGCGCTGCCGGGGCGATTTTGTTGAAAGGCGCAATTGAAGCTCCTACACTGACCCGTTCCACGGTATGACCGACAACAACGCTAACCGATGAGGAGAAGATCATGGAAGTCATGCGACTCGTCACACCCGGTTTGGTTTTTCTCACCACGGCTCTTTTTCTGTCCACCGCGGCTGTTGCCGACGACCCCGGGTTTCCGCCGCCCAGCGGCGATCCCGCCTTTGTCTCGCCCGACGCCCGTCTCGCCCGCGTTTTCGACGGCGGCTGCGCGCTCACCGAAGGCGTGGCGGCCGGCCACGACGGGATGGTCTATTTCAGCGACATCACGTTCACGGCGTTCTGCAAAGACCCCTCGGGCATGTATCTGCAGGCGGGCCACATTTGGAAGTTCGACCCGGGCAGCGGTGAGACCACCGTCTTCCGCAGCCCCTCGGGCATGCCCAACGGGATCAAGTTCGACCGCGACGGCAACATGATCGCGGCGCTTGGCGCCGACTACGGCGGGCGCATGCTCGTAAAGACCGACATGGGCACTGGCAAGAGCTATATCCTGACCGGCATTTTCAACGGGGAGTCCTACAACGCGCTGAACGATATCACCATCGACGAGAAAGGGCGCATCTACTTCACCGATCCGCGTTACCTGGGTCACGAGCCCGTGTTCCAGGCCGGTTTCGCCGCCTATCGGCTGGACACGGACGGCTCGGTGACAAGGATTGCCGCCGACTGCGGCAAATGCAACGGCATCCTGATCTCGCCCGACCAGAAGACCATGTACATCGTCAGCAACGACAACGGCTGGTTGGGATTTCAAACCCTCCAGCAAGGCGAGTCGCCGGTGCAGGGCCCGCACCTGCTGCAAGCCTACGACGTGGACGCCGACGGTAACTTGAGCAATCGCCGCGTGCTGCTCGACTACGCCAAGCTCGACCCGCCGTGCAGCGGCCCCGACGGCATGGTCGCCGACGAGGAGGGCAACATCTGGATGGCGTCGCGCTGCGAGTGGCGCGCCGGCGTGCAGGTGCTTGACCCGATGGGCAAGGAGTTGGCCTTCATCCCCACCGGCAAGGAATTGCCGACCAACGTCGGCTTCGGCCGCGGCGACGACGCCAACCTGCTGTACCTGACTTCCGGCAAGAGCCTGTACCGTATCCGCGTCAACAAGAAGGGATACCAGTTGCCGTAGAAGACCGGAGCAGACGACCTCTGGGCAATCGGGGTCGGCACCGCTATCCGCTATCGGGCTCGGAATCGAAAAAAAGCGATCGCTTTGCTCTGGCCCGGCAGGGCCGATTCCGATACCGACCGCGACCCCGATCCGGCGGAGCGCGTTGCCGGGTGCCGCGCGCGGCAGCGAGAAACCAACGACCGCAACACGAGAAGGCGATCATGGCAAGCAGAATTTACCGGACCGATTTCGCGGCGCGAGTTTCTGAAGCGCAGCACGGTCTTGGCCGCGATGGGGATGGGCACCTCGCTCACCCCGCAGCTCATCTTCGCCGAGTCCAAGGTCGATCTCAGCGGCGTGGAGATCGACTACTGGAACATGATCGGCGTGCAGAACAAGATCATCCGCCAGCAGTCCGAGCAGATCGTCAAGGCATTCGAGTAACGGACTGGATGCAAGGTCAACACCACCTGGGACAGCTACGGCAGCATCATCGGCCCGAAGTACCGCACCAACTTCAAGGGCGGAATCCGGCCCACCGTGTTCGACACCGCTTCGCGCTGGGTCGGGCAGATGAAGGAGTTCCTGCGCCCGCTCCAGGACTTCTACGACAACGAGATGGACGCCGAGTTGCGCTCCGCGATCGAATGGACCTTCGAGGCGATGCGGTCGCAAAACAGCGGCTTTCTGGACGGTGACCAACTTAACTCGGTGCCGCTGAACCTGGTGATGCAGGCCCCGTGCATCATCAACCGCGACCATTTCATTTCGACAAGGTCGGCATCGACTTCGACGCCAACTATCCGATTCGGGACACCGACCACTACATCGAACTCTGCAAGAAGATCCAGCAAAGACGCCGGAATCAAGTACCCGACCGAAGTCTACGGCAAGATCTGGGATTTCGCGGACACCCAGCTACCGGGATGGATCCGGTCCGTGGACACCGAGACCAGCGACTTCATCAACGCCGACTGGACCAAGAGCAACGCCACATCCAACGCCTGGATGAAGGGTGTCCAGTTCTACGTGGACGTGTTCCGCAAGCACAAGGCTCGAATCCTCAGGTATGACCTATACACTGCGGTTCTGCGCGCGGTGCTTCCTTGCACTCACGAAAAAATTACTATTTTTAGAGGTGCCCTTTAGTACTTGCTCGCTCGCATCAATGAACGGGATGACTTCGAAGCGTCCCTGGACCTTTGTCCATTCGGCGCGTTGCCGCTCACCGAGTCCCTGCGCGTACTGTTCGAACGCTTGGTGAAGCATCGTAACGACGAGGACGCGGCGAGAGCCCCCGGCCGCGGAGCGCTCTGCGAGTGCCTGAAGCAGGAACACATCGTTGGCACCAAAGTGGCGCGCCTCGAACTCCAAGAACTTGCCCAACTCATCGATGAGGATGAGCAGACCATCGCATCCGGCCCTGACGACTGCAGCGCACAGATCATCAACCAGTCCTGCCAACTCCGATGCGGATACCGAATCACGCTTCGCAGCTTGGGCTATCTTTGCCAACACCTTCGGTTTTCCGCGGCGCCCGGCCCAGAAGTCGGTGGCAGCCCTTCGCAGTGCATGAACAAGTCTTCTACTCAAGGGCTCCGGTGAACCTGTCAGGACAACCGCGCAGTAGCCGCCAGAGCAGTAGCCGCCAGAGCAGTAGCCGCCAGAGCAGTAGCCGCCAGAGCAGTAGCTGCCAGAGCAGTAGCCGCCAGAACCGTTGCTTTTTTGCCAGGTGTCGTCAGCCCCGACTGCCGAAAGCGCGTCTATGGCGGCAGTCTTGTTGTGCCCGTGGCGCGATAGCAATCGGGCGAGAAATACGCCGAATGCAGACTTTCCCGAGCCATAGGGGCCGACGAGTGTCCAGGCTCGCGGCACTGCGTCTTCTCCCAACGTTCGTACGACCCGCGACAAGGTGTCTATTGAACGCTTTGTGGGGATGTATGGGCTTAGGGCGGCGTCTGGCGCCAAGTCCCGTTCAAGACTGACGGCACGCGTGTACGCCGTGTTCATGCTCAAACGGCCGTTCGGACTCATGCTGCGGCTCCCATCGCGTCACTGTCGTAGTAGCCACTCAGGACGAATAGGGGAGGGACCGCCTGCAGCAAGTAGAGTTGGTTCAGTCCTGCGGTCTCCCGGAGCTCGAAGCACTCGGGAAGCGCCTGCACGACACGCTCAACATGCGCGATGAACGATGACTCGGTCAGCCTAAATACGCTGCCGAGGGCCGCGAGGTTCGAGCGTGAGTACAAGAGTTCGTCAATTCTTATGGTATTGGTGCCCGATGCTTCAAATACTTCTGCCGGGGCGAAGGCGACCACCGCCGCTGGTAGCGAGTCTCGTGCATCTGGAGTCGAGGAGTACCGCCGCCCTTCGGGTTGATAGCTCATCAGTCCCAAGGATGTCATTGGCGAATCCAGTGATTCTTCGAGTGGCGTGCGGGTAGTTTTACGAGCCGGCGAGTACATACGAAGCAGGACTAACTCGTCCTGCTTGAGCGTAGCGACGGAATTACGCGATTGGGTACGTTCACGGGCGAACGCAGTCAGCGCGTCGGTCGCCTCCTTGCTGGTGAATTCCGCTTTATGAAAGCAATTGAAGAACCACCACCATGTTGTCGCTATTGCGGGAGTGGTGCATAGAAGCCAGTGGATCAACCACAGTGTTGCCTCGTCCTCGAGGTAGGGGTCCCAGCCGTCCGCGCCTAGAAGGCGGCGGCCAAGTGGCGTCACGTCGTAACCCCGTTGCGCGGGTGCCGACATCCCCGTCGCGTGTAGCCAATAGCGAATCGCGCTCACCATGTTTTTGCCGACACCAAGCTCTACCGTTGCCGAGTCGGATTCGAAACACGTGCTGCACTCTGCGAGTGCCTGATAGCCCTTCGGAAGCCAGGCATAACGCAGTGGGAAGGTTTCGTGGCGGCCGAATGCGACCTTGGCCGGATCGAACGGTTGCACACGGACTTCACCAAACCGGGTCATGCAGAATTCCTCGGCTCCACGACGTTATTTTCGAATGCGAAGTCGAGCTGTTCCCCGTCTGAGAGATACGCTTCCACCCGGCTCAGGAACCATCGCTTGAGACTGCAGCCTTCGCGTTCAAGTGCTTGATAAAGCATGTCTTTTGTGTACGGATCGATTTCGATTACGACGCGGCCACTCGTTCCCCGCGGCATGGCGCTGCTCCCACTTTCGCATTACGACTGATGTAATGTAACATAACATACGGCCGGCGGCTGAGCATCCTGACTCCCTTAGCCTCATGACTACGGCGAACCTGCCCGGCAGAGCCTTGCCGTTCGTAAGCATTTGCGCCCGACCGTTGTCGATCGGCGTTTGGTGGTTTGTGTGGCATGCGCGGGTGGCCAGAGCAGTCTGCTCGGCGGCGCGGAAAAAGGACACGAGCGTCATGACGGTAGGCAAGTCCGTCGGCCGACATACATACATTCACGTTACCGCGCTCCCGGAAGCGGACGACACGACCCGGTGCGCTGTGGCGCTCGCAACCGAGGTGCTCAGCGACCATGAAAATGCGCCCTTCAATGTCGTTCGAATGGAATCAGGATCCAACCGGGTCGGACTTCTGGACTACCCGGACTTCTTCGAAGACGCTTTTCCGGCGCTTCGCGCAAGCTGGGTCGTCGATCCGGACGTCGGCCTTACGAGCTACAGGACCTACGAGGACTCGCTCAATCCGCCGATTCTTCACCGCAAGGAGCTGTTGCTCGCGGGCTCGCATCCGGAACGGTCCAGCTACGAATCGCTGACCCGCACCGCCGAGGAATTGGGTCTGTTCGCGCAGCCCGCCCGAATCGGTTTTCGCAACCAATGGAATTCGCTGGTCGCGGCAGCCGGCTACGAGGTTGTTGGCCACCGTCTCGCGCCCCTAGGTAACGACGAGGGAAGTGAGTCGGCTACTGCCCCCGGCGAGGCGGTAAGTCACGCTCCGAGCAAGACAGAGGAATTACAGCGCCATCTCACAGCCTTGGTAAGGCGAGGGTTCTCGGCGCCCATTCAAAGCTTGGACCGATTCGAACTTCTTCGACCGGGCAGCTGCGTGTTCGACTACGGATGCGGGCGAGGAGACGACTTGAGGGGGCTCGTGGACAACGGTTATCAAGCGGCTGGTTGGGACCCGCACTACGCGCCGGAGCAGCCTCTGGTAGAGGCGGATATCGTCAATCTCGGCTTCGTTATCAATGTGATAGACGACTTCGACGAGCGCGTAGAGGCGGTCCGGAAATCGTATGCCCTAGCGCGTGAACTGCTGGTGGTTTCCGCAATGCTCACATCCCGGAACGCCACGCCGGGACGGCCCTACAAAGACGGGATGATCACTCAGCGTGGAACGTTCCAGAAGTACTATAGCCAGAGCGAGCTTCAGGCGTTCATCGGTGCGGTGCTCGATGAAGAACCGGTTGCCGTGGGACCCGGCGTCTTTTACGTCTTCCGGGACAAGACGCTGGAGCAACGGTTCCTGGCGGCTCGCAGCCGTAGTCATCGTGCCGTTCTTCGTCACAGGAGCCTGACTGTCACGAGGGATCCCCGGAGTCTCAAGGAACGCCGGGCAGCCGAGCTGTTCGCTCAACACACCGAGAAACTGGAGTGCGTCTGGGAGCGCTGGCTGGACCTTGGCCGCACGCCGGCGGTGTCCGAGGTAGCCGACGTTGACGAACTCATTGAAACATTTGGCAGTTTCAAGCGCGTTCTCAATTTCCTGTCGCGCCATAAAGGGTCCGAGGCGTTGGTGCGGGCTGCCGCCGAGAGGCGAGCTGACCTAGAGGTCTACTTCGCACTGGCATTGTTCGAGCAGCGCAAGAAATACACATCCTTGGAGCCGCGTATCCAGACCGACGTCAAGAGCCTCTTCGGCAGCTACTCCGCTGCCCGGCAAGCGTCACAACGTCTGCTCTATCAGATCGCTAGCCCTGAAAACATTGCCGTGGCTTGCCGCCAAGCGCATGAGAAGGGCCTCGGATCATTCGAAGAAGGGGAGGGCCTGCAACTCCACGCTTCATTGATATCGCAGCTCTCCCCTGTATTGCGCGTGTATGTGGGTGCAGCGGCGGCGCTCTACGGAGACCATAGAACCGCAGATCTCATAAAGATTCACCAGAACTGCGAGAAATTGAGTTTGATGCGCTTTGACGACTTCTCCGGCCGTGCGTTGCCGAGAATGTTGGAGCGGGTAAAAGTGAATCTGAGAGACCAGACCGTCGATTACTACACCTACGAAGGCGAATACACACCGCCATACCTTTATGGAAAGTCGCGATTTATCAACGAAGAGTTCGACCGATACCCTGAACAGCTCGAGTTCGACTCTGCGCTCGAAGAGTTCTCGTGGCTAGACTTGCAAGGCTATGGGCCGTCTCCAAGAGAATTCGACGAGGCGTTGCGCCGTCATCGATACGAGGTCGAAGGGTTCGGTCTAGAAAGAACCAAGGAACTGCCGGATTTGGACGACGCATGCGGGGAATACCTCAAATTCAAAGACCTGATTGAATGTGGCGAAACCCAGCGCGCCACTGCAATAGCAAACGTCCCGAAGCACTTCGAGACTTATGGGGCCTTGGTTGATCTGGCGACTCAAATCCTCGACCCGGTTATCGACTATTTCGGAATGATCGAATTGACCTACGGGTTCTGTTCACCGGAACTCGCACGGCAGGTGCCCGGAGGCGTCGCCCCCAAACTCGATCAGCATGCCTCGCACGAGCGCAATCGGCGCGGGAATCTCGTCTGTGATCGATTGGGCGCCGCCGCGGATTTTCTAGTGCGAGACGAAGACATGCGCGAAGTCGCTGAATGGGTGGCAGAACACACTCCATTCGATCGGATTTACTTCTACGGCGAAGAGTGCCCGATTCACGTCAGTGTAGGCCCGCAGCACAAGAGGGCGTTCGTCGTCATGGAACTGATGGCGGATGGGCGGCGAATTCCGAAAGTGAGGAAAAGTTAGCCGGCGCGGCGTTGCCGATGCGCGGGTGTCTTCTCCTACCTATCCGGCCGTCGGGCGACGCCCAAAGTTTGCATCTGGCCATCTCGCACCCCCGGCTGCACCCTGACTGCCTCTGTTACCCGCCCCGGATCAGGCGGAGAGGCAATGTCATTCCATCGTTTCGCTCGTCCGTAACCGGGAACGAGTATCAACGCCTTCTTGTCCCGGAACTGAGCGATTAGAAGCCCGACGAGAGTCTTGCCTGCGCCCGTGTTCAGGACCACGCCGACATCCGTCAGGTCACGGTGCTCATGCCAGTCACGTAGCGCATCGCCCTGCGCAAGCCATTCGTGGCCCGAATCTTCTTGAGGTCTAAAGGCATCGACCCACCACACTCCTTAACTGTCTACAAAGGCGACTTAGCATCATCAACTTCAAGGGCGGCGTTGGAAAGACCACGCTGGCATTCCATCTCGGCACAGGACTAGCGCGGTACCATGACGGACAACGGGTCTTGCTAGTGGATATGGACCATCAGAGCAGCTTGTCCATTCTCTGTCTCGGAGCCGATCGATGGCAAGAGGCGGTAGATGAAGATCGGACCATCAACGCAGTGTTTTGTCCATTCGTTGGACAATCACCAGGTTTGCCTGGCGATGAGATCGTTCTCTCCGACCCGATGGCCCCCCGGCATTATCGGAATCCCTACAGTAGCTTGGACCTCGTTTCGTCGAGCCTTCGTCTAGACGATACCGAAATCGAACTCACTGCCTCTCATCACGGGAACGCCATCCAATCTGAGTGGAACAAGCGTACGCTTGTTTGTCGTTGGCTTGAGGAAACAGGCATCGACGACGAGTACGACTACATCATATTTGATTGCCCTCCGGCTACGAAGATCGTTGCGCAGAACGCCATCGCAGCTAGCCATGGATACATTATTCCCGTCGTCCCCGAGGCCGTGATGGAACGTGGAGCGCCACACCTTTTCGAGATGGTGAAATCAGGCATCGACAAGCGTCTAAAGGCGCTGGCGGCGATGGGAGAACCTAGATCAATGCATGTGCCAGAATCTGAACTTGTGGGGCTAGTTATCACGCGAATACAAACCTCGAAGGGCTATTCTGGTTACACAGATGACCACACGCAGCACCTTCACTCGCTGCAGCGACGTTGGGAAGACGCGCTCGTCGAACCGTATATTGTCCAGGGGACAGGGCTATCTCAAGCTCTCGCAGACGGGGTTCCCGTCTACGACCGCGCCAGCACGCAGAACGTGGGCGGGCGTGGGCTTCATCGTCGATTCAGGGAGTTGACCGCAGAGCTAAAGCAAAGAATCGATGAACTGTGATGAGCAAGGAAGAGCAGGCACCGCAGTCCGACCTTGCTTTCAACGTGGAGTTGGAGGATCTGACCGTCGAGGATGTCTCTCGATACCTAAACAGGTTGGCTGCGCTAAACGACGAGCCCAGAACTGGCAACAAGAAGCTCAGTACTGCACTTCGGTCGCTAGCTGGTGCCATGAGGACGCACCAAAGTCGGTCTATCACCGAGTTCGTAGAGCTTTTGAAAGAAGCAAAACCGAAGAGCGAACGTCCCCGTTCAGGAAAGATTCCTCACGCTGCACTTCCTACCGACTTAGAAGCCCTGCCTCAGAAGGAGGTAGAGAAGATTCTGCAAGATGAGCGCTACCCAAAGGCGCAGTTGACAGAGCTTGGCAGCAAACGATTCGGGATTTCTAGATCCAAACTCACCCGACAGAGCAAGCAAGAGGTCATTCAGTCGATTCGAGCAGCGCTTGACCACGAGCGGTCGCTTGGAGTCATCTCGCAGGAGGCCAGACGTGGTGGCGAGAAGAGATCCTGACCGTTCCGATGATCTGCCCCGGGCACGCGGAGCACGCCTGATGTTAGGCTCGGTACCGCGCAAGACCAGTCTGGAAATCTAGCCTGGAAGGATCGAACGAACCTCGCTCCGAGTCGGCTTGGCGCAGTGTCCGAGTCTCATCTCAGTTGGCAGCGCACTTCCGTATCGAACCGGATTACTGACGAAGAGATAGATGCCTCTAGAGCACTCGCAGTTGCAGCCAGCGAGACTCGCGACGCATTTGGAACGCAAGTGCAAGGTCGGTTTGCAGAGACGCCTCCCTGGGTGCTTGCATAGAGCGGAGAATTCGCTGAGTTCACGGGAAGCATCATGTACTTACGAACCGTGGATTGTCGAAATATGGTGCCTTCAGTCGGGTTGGTCCGTGAGCAGCCAAATCAACAATACATTATGCCTCGGCGGATACGTCGTATTCAAACAGTTCCCTCTTCGAGTTGCGTTTTCGGATGATTCTGCTCTTGACCTTCTCGACCCCCGCTTTCCGAAGCATGTGCTCGTATATTCGGTCAGAGGCTACCGGAATACCATAGAAGAGAGAGTTTCCAATGATGTAATGGAGCCTCCCTCCTGCCTTCATGAGCGGATGAACGGCGTGGAAGTGGTGATACATATCCTCGAAATACTTGGCCACGTAGTGCGACAGCGTTCGGCCATTTCGGGGATGAGCAACGGAGATTGCATCAATGGCACGGTCGAGTTCGGCTGGAAACCGGATGCTCTTATCACGAACCCAATCGGTTACGCGGCTGGTTGCGACCCCCCAAGTTCCACCGATAGCTTGCCAGTCGAGTTCTCCGGCCTCCGCGCTCTCGCCCAAGAACCCAAGCCAGTACATGTCCAGTTGGGAACAACTCAAGGGCAAGACGATCTTCAATGGCCCGCCGCGCGGCGGGGCGCTTATCGGAGCGCGCCAGATGCTGCAGATCGTCGCGGGGCTCAAGGAAGGCAAAGGTTACAAGGGAATTCAGGTCAACTGGGGTCAGGCTAACAAGACCATCGCGGATGGGTCAGCGGACTTCAATCTGCTGCCGTCAACGCACCCAGGCGACCGAATTGCCGCCGGCCAGGCTGCCGGGAAAATGCGCATCATCTAGGCGCCCAAATCTGTGTTCGAATCCGAGCCGTTCCAGAGATGGGCCTCTTCGCCAGGAAACGCGCCAGCCGTGATGAATATCTCTGATCTAGGCTACGGCGCCGACGTTGAGGTGGTGTCGGAAGACGATAAGTACAGGACCGTGAACATCACCGGCGCCGAGAGTGTGAACGCTTCGATGTCCAAGGAACTGGTCAAGAACCTGACCGCGGCTTACATCAGGACGCTGGATGTCCTAAAAGCCAAGACGCCATGGGCGAAGAACGTTGGCATTGGCATCCTCGATGCTAAGCGCAGTGGCTTTTGTGGGCCCATGAAGCTCAAGTACCACGCCGGTGCCGTCGCAGCCTGGGAAGAAGCCGGCTATTCAGTGCCGGATTGCGCAAAACCCTAAGGCTTGAGCGAACAGAGCGGTCAGGTCGTTGGCCGCTCTTCCTCTACTCGTTCCAGAGAGCGCTTCCATGACCGAAGGCCAAAACCTGACGGCAGATAGAGACCTGGCTGCACGTCTGGCCTTATGGCTGGGTTTCGGCCCGGTTGTCATGGGTATGGTCAACAACATCCCGACCATCCCGGGGTTGGATGCGCTTGTTGAGAGAATCACGGGCAGTGCGAACGTCAGCATCCGCAAGTTCTCCTACTACTACATCCATCCGCTCGCTTTCATGTGGATGATGTCAATCGTCGCGTTGCATCACGCGTTCGTTCGCGGCAAGACGGGGGTGGCGCTCACCCTCGGGCTCGGGATGGATGCCGCGCTCGTCGTGATGGCAGCTGCCGTCGCAACGACCTACCTGGTCGAAATCGACAGCGTGTGCCTCGTTGACCAATTCACCGGCGAGCGCGCTGAGTTGATCGCGAAGAGCCTGAAAGAAGAACAAGAATTCGCGAAGTTGTACGGCTTGCCCGTTCCCGACAGCGTGGAGGATCCGCAATGCCTGAATACGACGGGGACATGGCTATTTGCCATTGTCGGTCTCGCCATTGCGGTATTCCTTGCCTACAACGTCAAGGTCTGAAGCTTTCCGCTCGTCCTCGTCGCCATCGTGATCGCGGGCTACACGTTGGCAACCGTCCTGGTTTGGTACTTCGTCGGCGTGGAGGACGTCAAGCAAGTACCTGGTCACGAAACTTGGCGGTGAACCCCGTCAGCTGATGGACGGTCGTCCTAAGGTCCACGACATCCTCGTCAACAGTTCCAGTGGCTTGCTGGGACAGTTCATGTCCATATTGCTGAACACCGTGTTCCCTTATCTCGTGCTTGGCGGACTGTTCGGCGCTTCGGCTGGCGGCAGGTCCCTCATCAAGTTGGCATTTCGGTGGACGCGCCGGCTTCGCGGTGGTCCCGCGCACGCGGCTATCGTCAGCTCTGCATTCTTCGGCACCATCAGCGGCGGTCCGGTCGTCAATGTGCTGTCAACGGGCGTATTGACGATACCGATGATGCTCAGGCGCGGATCCGACAAGACGTTCGCTGGCGGTCTCGAAGCAGCCGCGTCGTCGGGCGGGCAGATCATGCCGCCTGTCATGGGCGTTGCCGGATTTGTACTCGCTTCCCTGACCCTGGTCCCCTACGACGAGGTCATCATTGCGGCGGTTATCCCCGCGATCGCGTATTTCGGCTGCCTGTTCCTGATGGTGGTATTTCAAGCGCGCAAGCAGGGCATCGAGGCGATTGGCGAACTGACCGACGATATGATCCTGGATCGCCAGGACAAGCTCAATCTGTTGATGATCTTCGGGCCCATTGTGCTCATTCTCGGGCTATTGGTTACGCCCAAAGACACTGTTGGCTGTGGATTCCTGGCCGGACTGGCGGGGGTCGATCAAAGTGGGGACTGTGCCGCGGCGGAGCTGCCGTGGCTATTTGAGATCGTGAGGAACTCCGCTGGTGACGCCGGCAGTGCGGGCTGGTGGGCAGTGTTGCTTTTGCTTGGACTGCTTTTCCTCGATCCGGATGTGCGTGCACGACCGGCGAAGGTATTCAACGCGCTGGCCGAGTCCGGCGTATTGATGAGCACGTTGTATCTGATGTTTCTGGCCGTGTCGGTGATCGACTTTTGCCTGAATTTCACGGGACTGTCCGGTTTCATTGCCAAAGACATGTTGTCGTCGCTGCGCACACTCGACATCAGTGCAACCGGTGCGCCGGGTTTCATGTTCCTGGCGTTGTTCGTGACCATGCTGCTAAGCGTTCTGCTCGGCATGGGTATGCCGACAGTGCCTGCGTACATCAACGTCGCGTTGCTGCTGGGGCCGATGCTGGCGGGGCTTGGTATTGCCGCGTTTACGGCGCACATGTTCATCTTCTACTTCGCCGTCGCATCCGCGATTACGCCACCGGTCGCGATTGCCGCGTTCGCGGCGTCAACCATCACCAAGGCAGAGCCCATGGCGACCGGCTTCGCGGCCGTTCGGGCAGGTATCGTCATGTTCACGATACCGTTCGTATTCGCTTTCTATCTGGAGTTGTTGCTGATCGACCAGGCGCTGATTGATCCCAACAGTTCCGCTGGCGAACCCCTACCAGGGTACGAACACGGGATCGATTGGGGAGCAACGGCATGGTTGGTCTTGCGGCTAGGCCTGGCTCTTTACCTCGTTGCGAGCGCGTTGAGTCGGTTCGACCGCGCCCGTCTCACGTCCGTCGCGACCATGCTGAGGTTGACGTTCGCTGTCCTCCTGTTGTCGCGGCCTGAGTACGTACATATGCCAGCGGCGTTCGCTGCGGTCGGACTGCTCGTGTGGCACTGCCTGGTTGCATCCCGAACCGAACCGAGTCGCGCGCCTTAACGGACGAACATCTCATGAGTAACAGAATTCAAACGACGCATGTCGGCAGTCTTCCGCGGCCGGTCGAGCTCATCGGGCCCATCGTCGCGAAGGACCGCGGCGCCCCCTACGACGAGGATGAGCTTCGTCGATTGGTTGCGTCGGCCGTCAACGCGGTCGTGGAGGCCCAAGTCGAATCGGGTGTTGACGTCGTATCAGACGGAGAAATGTCAAAGCCGTCCTACACCAATTACCTGAAAGATCGACTGAACGGATTCGGTGATGGGGACACCCAACTAATGGTGCCGCTTGATCTCGAGCAGAGTCCGGCTTTCATGGCGATGATGGCAAAAAACGCCGAGAACAACCCGCTCACCCCGCCCGCGTGCACCGCGCCCATTTCGGCGAAAGACCTCACGCCCTTGGAATCGGACATAGATAACTTCCGCGTTGCAATAAACAAGCACGGGCCGGGCGGAGCGTTCATGAACGCCGCGACGCCAGGTGTTATCTCGATTTTCATGCCCAACCAGTACTACGCATCCGAGGACGAGTACGTGTTCGCGTTGGCAGATGCGATGCAGGCGGAATATGAAGCCATCGTGAACGCAGGCTTTCGGTTACAGCTCGACGCGCCTGACCTCGCGATGGGACGACACACATACTACAAGAACCTGTCTGATGCGGATTTTCGCAAGCGCGCAGTTCGCAACGTCGAAGCTCTCAATCATGCGACCCGCAACATTGCTCCGGAGCAGATGCGGTTGCACCTGTGCTGGGGCAACTATCCGGGCCCCCACCACTGCGACGTTGCACTCGATTTGGTGCTCGCCACTGTCATGCGGGTACGCCCGCAGACGTTGCTCTTCGAGGCCGCGAATCCGCGCCACGCTCACGAGCACAGAGTGTGGGCGGAACGGAGACAGGACATTCCGGACGACAAGATTCTCTGCCCGGGTGTGATCGATACGAACACGAACTGTATAGAGCACCCAGAGTTGATCGCAGAGCGGCTCGATAACTTCGCAAATATCGTTGGCGGTGACCGGGTGATGGCCGGTACGGATTGCGGATTCTCAACCGTTGCTGATCGGCTGCGGGTGTTTCCAGACTTTGTCTGGCGCAAGTTACAAGCGCAGCGCGAAGGGGCAGACCTTGCCGCCGCCCGCATCTGGCGCTGATCTGGAGCCCGAGGCATGGTAACGTTTGTACTCGTACACGGCGCTTGGTACGGCGGCTGGTGTTGGGCGGAGCTGCAACATGAGTTGCGCGGTCTGGGGCACGAGTCGCATGCGCCGACACTCACCGGCCTTGGCGAACGCAGTCACCTGTTGGCGCCGGATATCGATACAAATCTCCACGTCCTGGACGTAGTCAATACGATTCGGTGGCGAGAACTCGATGACATTGTTCTGGTTGGACATTCGTACGGCGGAATGGTCGTCACCGGCGTCGCGGCGCAGATACCGGAGAAGCTCCGTGCGGTCGTCTATTTGGACGCATTCGTGCCCGAAGTGAGCGACGTGCTCTTTGTTTGCGAACGCGAACCCCGAACGCATGGCTCGATTCGGCGCGCAGATAGCTGGGGACCGGACGGCGCTTGAACCCGACCTATTCGATGCCTGGACCGATGACCCAGATCAAAAAGCCTGGCTCCGCGAACTGTGCACGCCGCATCCGATCGAATGTTTTCGCAACGGCGTCACGCTAACCGGTCGAGAGCAGGAGGTAGCGCGCAAATACTTCATCCTCGCCGAACGTAACTCGCCGTCGGCATTCTGGGGTGAGTACGAGAAAGTCCGGGGCCGTCAGGGTTGGAAAACCGAGCGCATCGGAACCAAACACGACGCCATGGTCGAGCAACCCCAGACGCTTGCCCACCTTTTGCATGGCTTCTGCTTGAGCGAATGATCCGCGCGAAGAGCGCCTCTGAAAGGACTCAAGCGAGTCCGAGCAGGCGATGCCGAAGTCGCACTGGTCATCGCACACAACGAATTAGATGGAGACAGTGTTATGACAGATCTCTTTGAAAATCCGATGGGACTTGCCGGCTTCGAGTTTGTGGAGTTCGCATCTCCTGAGCCCGGGATATTGGAGCGCGTCTTCGAAATGATGGGATTCACGAAGGTGGCAGTCCATCGTTCCAAGGCCGTGGTGCTGTACCGTCAAGGTGGCATCAATTTCATCATCAACAACGAACCCGGAAGTCTCGCCGCATACTTTGCCGAGGAACATGGGCCGTCCGCCTGCGGTCTGGCGTTTCGTGTACGAGATGCGCATCAGGCTTACGCTCGTGCCCTGGAACTCGGGGCGCAGGCAATCGACATTCCGGCGGGTCCGATGGAACTCAAGCTGCCCGCGATCAAGGGCATTGGCGGCGCGCCCGTCTATCTCATCGATAGGTTCGAGGAGGGGGCGTCAATCTACGACATCGATTTCGAATTTATTGATGGCGTAGACCGTCACCCCGAAGGATGCGGGTTCGTGGAGCTCGATCATCTGACGCACAACGTCTATCGCGGCCGCATGCAGTATTGGGCGCAGTATTACGAGAAGCTCTTCAATTTTCGAGAGATTCGGTACTTCGACATCAAGGGCGAGTACACCGGCCTGACCTCACGCGCAATGACCGCTCCCGACGGAAAGATCCGCATACCGTTGAACGAAGAGTCGTCCGCTGGGACAGGTCAGATTGAAGAGTTTCTAATGGCCTACAACGGCGAAGGCATTCAACACATCGCATTGCGCTGTGACGACCTTCCAACTTGTTGGGACCGGCTGAAGGCCAATGGTCTTCCTTTCATGACTTCGCCGCCCGCTACGTACTACGAAATGTTGGACGAGCGTTTGCCGGGGCACGGCGAGGACGTCGCCCCGTTGCAGTCAAGAGGCATCTTGCTGGATGGATCTACGGCTGATGGAGATCCGCGCCTCCTCCTGCAAATCTTCTCTGAAACCCTGCTTGGACCAGTGTTCTTCGAATTCATCGAACGCAAACGCGACGACGGATTCGGAGAAGGCAATTTCCAGGCACTGTTTGAGTCGATGGAGCGCGACCAGTTGCGTCGAGGCGTTATCAATCCTGACTGAACGTACAAGTTTCAGGCGCGGCGGACAGTGTTCGCTCGCCGCGCCTAACTGATTCCGGAGATAACAAGGGATGAAGATTTCGAAAATCCATCACGTTGCCTACCGCTGCAAAGATGCCAAGGAGACCGTCGAATGGTACGTAAAGCACCTTGGTATGGACTTCGTACTCGCGTTTGCGGAGAACGAGGTACCTTCCACAAAGGAACCGGACCCTTATATGCACATTTTCCTGGATGCGGGGAATGGCAACGTGCTCGCGTTCTTCAAATTGCCGACACGTCCAGAAATGGGCGCAGATCCGAATACGCCGGACTGGGTTCAGCATCTTGCGCTTGAAGTCGAGAGTCTGGACGAGCTCCTAGAAACCAAGGCGAGCCTTGAAGGTGCTGGAATCGATGTTATCGGTCCAATCGATCACACGCTGTTCAAGTCCATCTATTTCTTTGACCCGAACGGGCATCGCCTCGAACTCGCCGTGAACGTGGCGCGGCCTGAGGTGACGGCGCGGCTGGACGAGATCAAATGGGACATGCTGAGGGAATGGTCGCAAACCAAACGGGCGCCAGAGCACGCTCGCTGGCTACACGATGGCAGTCTAGATAGCGAGTAATCCAAGTGACGGATATCAATGAAACCCATGACCCGGCGCTCACGAGCTGGATCGAAAGCGCCAATGGTCCGACAGCGGATTTCCCGGTGCAGAACTTGCCCTATGGCGTGTTCAGCGATGGAGCGTCTGGGTCGCCGCGGCCTGGCGTCGCGATCGGTGACAACATTCTCGATTTGCGCCTGATCGAAGCCGCTGGACTGCTCCCGACAGAACAGCCGGTCTTTGACGGACAGTCACTGAACGCCTTTATGGCACTTGGCAGAGCTGGGTGGTCGGCTACCCGCAGCGCTCTATCCCGGTTGCTATCGACCGACGGAGATTCGCGGTTGCGTGACGACCCCGAGCTGTCGGAGAGGGCATTGGTACCGCGTGCGAAATGTCAGATGCACATGCCGGTTGCCATCCGGGGTTACACGGACTTCTACTCCTCGCGCGAGCATGCCACCAATGTCGGCAAGATGTTCCGCGACCCCGAAAACGCTTTGATGCCCAACTGGCTACACATTCCGATCGGTTATAACGGGCGCGCTAGTACGGTGGTAGTGAGTGGCACGGATGTGCACCGTCCAATGGGGCAAACGCGTGCGCCGGGGGCGGAGGGGCCGCAGTTCGGCCCGTGTCGGAAGCTCGACATAGAGCTTGAGATGGGCGCGCTAATTGGCGGCGGAAATCCGATGGGCCGGCCAATTTCGGTAACCGAAGCCGACGCGATGATCTTTGGCTATGTACTGCTGAACGATTGGAGCGCGCGCGATATACAGGTCTGGGAGTATCAGCCACTTGGCCCATTTCAAGCTAAGGCGTTCGCGACGACTATCTCACCATGGGTGGTTACGCAGGAGGCGCTGGAACCGTTCCGTGTCCACGGGCCAGCGCAAAGTCCGGTTCCGTTGCCCTATCTCGTTCAGCGGGGGGCGTACAACTTCGACGTTCAACTCGAGGTGCGACTAACGCCGGATGGGTCGAGCGACTCGACGACGATATGCAGAACCAACTTCAAGCACATGTACTGGTCAAGCGCGCAGCAGCTCACTCATCATGCCAGTAGCGGCTGTGCCATGGAGACCGGTGATTTACTGGGATCTGGAACGATCAGCGGTGCCGAACGGGACTCTTTGGGAAGTTTGTTGGAACTCACCTGGAACGGCAATGAGCCGCTAGAGCTTGCAAGCGGTGGGTCGCGTTCATTTATCGAAGATGGAGACATCTTGACGCTATACGGCCGTTGTCGGGGTGACGGGTATAACGTTGGTTTCGGTGAAGCAGGAGGCAAAGTGCTCCCGGCTGTCGACTTCACCGGGGAGACATGAGCTGTGTCGGTGTGCCTGCATGGCTACTGGCGGTCATCCGCAGCCTACCGAGTACGAATCGCGCTCAATCTCAAGGGTATCGAATGGATGCACAGGGGAGTGTCGCTTGTGCAAGGAGGAGGCGAACACCTTCAGCCAACGTTCGCTGCATTAAACCCGCAGCAGCTTGTGCCGGTGCTTTCCATTGATGGTGCCAACCTTACGCAGTCGCTAGCAATCATCGAGTACTTGGAGGAGACACGGCCCAAGCCGCCGCTAATTCCGTCTGACCCCGTGGGACGAGCGCGCGTTCGCGCCTTTGCGTTGGCAGTGGCCTGTGAAATACATCCCATCAATAACCTCCGTGTGCTACAGCATCTCACGGGCGAACTGGGTTTAAGCTCCGAGGAACGTGGCCGTTGGTATGTGCACTGGGTAGCTGGAGGGCTAGCCGCCCTGGAGGCGATGCTCGCGAACGACGCGCGTACGGGTATGTTCTGCGAAGGTGACTTGCCGACATTGGCTGACATCTGTCTGGTACCTCAGTTGTACAACGCCCGACGCTTCAACGTAGATCTCAGTCCCTATCCGAACACCGGAGCAGATTGGCGCCTTCGTGCACTTTCTCTGCATGGAGGCCGCCAGCCAGATCACCGGTGCGAGCTTGCCGGTGGACGGCGGATGGACAGCGCGCTAACACCGCTGTCTATCCCGGTCGTAGCGTGAACGAGCGACGGAGGTATCCGTGAAGGCGCAGAACTTGTTGTACCTAACTCTCTGATGAGCACAACTCGGGTGCAATGGGTTGCGCAGGAGCCCCGCTAGGAAGAACTCCCAACACAGACCGTCTCGCTGAACGCGGTACGCGATTTACCGCGGCCTACACCAACAGCCCGATTTACGTACCTGCGCGCGCTGCGCTTGCAACTGGCAGGGATGTTCACGAAACCGGTTATTGGGACAACGCGATGGGGTATGACGGGCGCGTAGAGAGTTGGGGACATGTTCTGCCGCGTCACGGCCACCGCGCCGAATCGATTGGGAAGCTGCATTTTCGAAACGCCAGCGATCCCACTGGCTTCAGCCGCCAGATCAATCCCCTACATCTCGCTGGCGGCGTGGGGCAGGTGTGGGGCTCCGTTCGTGAACCACCGCCCCAGACACCGGACAAGGCAGCAAACATGTTGCTCCCGATTGGTGCCGGGCTTTCAAGCTACAACTCATTCGATATGGAGAACACCGACAGCGCGTGCGCATGGATACGCGAAGTCGCATCGTCCACGCCGGATAAGCCCTGGGCATTGTTCGTGGGGCTCGTCGCGCCACACTTCCCGCTGACAGTCCCACAGGAGTTCCTTGACATCTATCCGCTGAGTCGGATTCCAGATCCACCGTTGCACCCACGCTCGGGATATAAGCGCCACCCGTGGGTGGAAGCGTTCCACCAATGCCAGCCGGTTGATGACTCGCTCGATGACCACTCGCGTAAGCTCGCGACCGCGTGCTACTACGCGTTGTGCAGCTTTCTAGACCACCAGATCGGCCGCATTCTAAATGCGCTTGAACAGACCAGGCTTGCTGAGACTACCCGTGTCATCTGTAGCTCCGATCATGGAGACAACTTGGGAAACCGGGGTCTGTGGGGGGAATGCACGCTGTACGATGGTTCGGCGCGTGTCCCGCTGATCCTGGCAGGCCCGGACGTACCCGGGGTGAAGTGTGCTCAACACCGGCTAGTCTGGTCGATGTCTTTCCGACGGTCTTGCAAGGCATCGGAGTGGGGCAGCCTGGCGACCCCTCGGTGCGTCCCGGGCGCTCGCTCTTCGACCTCGCGCGCGGGCGCTGCGTTTCGGAGCGTTTTGCGTTCAGCGAATACCATGCGGTGGGTTCCGCAAGTGGTGCATTCATGGTCCGTAGTGACCGCTATAAGTACATTCACTATGTCGGTCACGCCCCTGAGTTGTTCGACGTCGAGTCGGACCCGGGTGAGACCACGGACATTTCCGGTTCGAAGCCTGCGCTAGTTCGCGAACATGAGGCACTCTGGCGTAGCGTCGTCGATCCCGCCGATGCTGATCGCCGCGCAAAGCTTGACCAGGCAGGCTTGGTTGAACGATACGGTGGCCGTGAGGTCGCGCTACAATCCGGAACGCCAGGGGCTACGCCCATTCCGTCCAGGTGATCACAGCGACGACGGTAACCGGTTCAAGGCATTCGCCAAGACGTCGAGGGGCGTGCACCCAACTTGGCACAAGTGTCGGACTTCAACTATGTGCGACCACGATCGTTTCTGCCGGGCAAGGATGATGAAGCCACAGCGAGCTATCCGACTGAGACCGGAGAAGTTCGCCAAATCACAACTTGCTATCAGTAAGCATCGGTTGCGTGCTGGCGGCCGCATGGACGCGAAGTGGGCATAGGCGGTCCGCGCGGGAGTGAAGCGGTTCCAGTCGGCGAACGTGGAAGTCAATCCGGCTTGTGTGAATGGACTTCAATGCCGTAGGTCAGGGCGGTGTCGTGGACACGCACTCAGGCGTGCTGCCATCTACGTGGACTGCTGTTGGCAATGCGGCAGGGCTTGTTCGGGGCGTTTGTGTGCGGACGTATACTGATCGCATACCATGATGCGCACCCCCTGGTGCACCCCGGGACGTGCTGCGGTTTTGGGCAGCGTCGCAAGTTGTTGATTTAATTGGTCGGGGTGAGAGGATTTGAACCTCCGGCCCCTGCCTCCCGAAGACAGTGCTCTACCAAGCTGAGCTACACCCCGATTTTCGTCCGGCGGTTTTCGCCGGCGCGCCAAGGTCTTTGAAGCTAACTGCTGCGATCGACGGCGAAGTGAGCTAGGCCGCGCAGTGCATCAGTGAATGGGGAATCGGGAATTCCCTCGAGTGCGTCTGCAGCGCGCTCGGCTTCAGCCTGGGCGAACGCCGTAGTGTATTCAATCGCACCGGTCGATTCAACGATGGTCACGACTTCATCGATGGCATCACGGCCGCCGTTTTTGATGGCGTTTTTGATCACTTTCGCTTGGGCGGGGGTGCCATGGCGCATAGTGTAGATGAGTGGCAAGGTGGGTTTACCCTCGGCCAGATCGTCCCCTACGTTTTTACCGATTGCCTGCGCATCGCCACGGTAGTCGAGTACATCGTCTACCAACTGGTACGCCGTGCCTAGATGGCGCCCATATTCGGCCATCAGCTCCTCCATCTGCCGTCCGTAGCCGGTGAGTACTGGCCCCAGACGTGCCGACGCTTCGAACAACTTGGCGGTTTTGGCGCGTATCACCGCCAGATATTGCTCCTCGGTGGTGGCCGGCTCGTGAATGCTGAGTAATTGCAGCACTTCGCCTTCGGCGATGACGTTGGTGGTCTCGGCGAATATTTCCATGGCCCGCATCGAACCAGCCCGCACCATCAACTGGAAGGCCCGCGAGTACAGGAAATCGCCGACTAGCACGCTGGCTTCGTTGCCCCAAACCATGTTCGCCGTATCCTTGCCGCGGCGCATGGCCGAGGCATCGACCACATCGTCGTGCAATAGGGTGGCGGTATGGATGAACTCGATGATGGCGGCCATCTCGAGATGGTGCTCGCCTTCATAACCATAGGCACCGGCGCTCAGTAATACCAGTGTTGGCCTCAGCCGCTTGCCACCACCACCGATAATGTATCTTGCCACCTCGTTGATGAGCACGACTTCGGATTGCAGTGAGCGCAAGATGCGCTCATCGACGGCGCGCAGGTCCGCCGCCGCCAGAGCGCGGATGTCTTCAGGACTGAGTGCAGTGGTCGCCGGCATAAGTGGGTGTTTGAGCGTGCGGTGGGGCGCTAGCTAAGAAGTATACATCGACTGCGGTTTAGCGCCTGAGAATTCGCTAGGCTATGCTTTTTACCGCCTTGTTCAGTGGTACGGCACAGCTTACAATTCCTCTCTTTTGTTCGGTGAATCGGTTAACTGCCAGCTCGTCTGCCGAATTGTCTTACAAGAGGAATACACAATGAACGCGGTTTTCATCACCGGGGGTAAGCAATACCGGGTGAGTGAAGGAGATCGGCTACGCGTGGAACGCCTTGATGCCAAGGAAGGCGAGGCAATCGATTTCGACACTGTATTAGTGGTGAGTAACGGTGATGAGGTCCAGGTGGGCGCGCCTTATGTCGAGGGTGGCCGGGTGAGTGCCATCGTCAGCGGACATGGCCGCGGCGATAAAGTTATGGTGGTCAAATTCAAGCGCCGCAAAGGTTATTTGCGCCGCAAGGGGCACCGCCAGCATTACACTGAGCTGACCATCAGCGCAATCACCACTACTGAGACGGCCGCTGCTGAGACGGCCATCAACGGCGAGTTAGCTGCCAGTGTCGATGCTCCCTCCTCCTTATAAACCGATTCACTGATCGATTCCCACTAATTGACTCCTATGAATTTGACGGTCCGCAGATCGCAGCAGATTGGAGAGCTAACCTAATGGCACATAAAAAAGCAGGCGGCAGTACGCGCAACGGCCGCGATTCGAAGTCCAAACGCCTAGGCGTGAAGCGTTACGGCGGCGAGGCCGTCATTGCTGGAAACATCATCGTGCGCCAGCGCGGCACCAAGTTTCATGCTGGCGTCAACGTCGGTTGCGGCAAGGACTATACGCTGTATGCAAAAGCTGAAGGCAAAGTGCTGTTCGAGACCAAAGGCCCACACAAGCGTAAATACGTGAGTGTTGTCAGCGCCTGAGCGCCGCACCTAGAGGTGCCCTCGCCTCTGCAATAAGGCCCCGTCCAAGTACGGGGCTTTTTGCTTGAGTAGGCGCTTAAAACTAGAGGTGCCCTAGACCCGGGCTGTTCTTTCACCATGAAATTCGTAGATGAAGTGCAGATAACGGTCGAAGCCGGAAAAGGCGGTAACGGCTGTATGAGCTTTCGCCGCGAAAAGTTCATCCCCAAAGGCGGGCCGGATGGGGGCGATGGAGGCCACGGCGGAAGTGTGTTTTTAAGGGCGGATGCGGCCCTGAACACCCTTGTCGATCTGCGTTTTAAGCGGCATCTTCGAGCCGAGAGCGGAGCGCCGGGCCGGGGCCATAACCAAACCGGGGTAGCGGGTGACGATCTTTACATACCCGTTCCCGTGGGCACCATCGCCTGGGAGACGGATACGGGCGAGTGTCTAGGCGAGTTGACGGCGGCGGGCGCTGTGTTATTGGTGGTAAAAGGTGGGGTGCGTGGCATCGGTAACGCCCGCTTCAAAAGCAGTGTCAACCGGGCGCCACGCCGAACTACCCCGGGGAAACCGGGTGAGCGCCGCCATCTTCGCCTGGAACTCAAGGTGTTGGCCGATGTCGGCCTTCTGGGTTATCCCAATGCCGGCAAGTCGTCTTTGCTGCGGGCGGTATCGGCGGCGCAGCCTAAGGTGGCGGATTATCCTTTTACCACGTTGCATCCCAACTTGGGTGTCGTCGCTCTGGATGCTTACACTGGTTTCGTGATGGCGGATATCCCGGGGATCATCGAAGGCGCCGCCGCAGGCGCCGGACTCGGTCACCGTTTTCTTCGCCACCTGGCGCGTACCCGTTTGTTGCTGCATCTTATAGACATTGCCAGTGCGCCGAGTGAGCAGAAACTGGCCGCTGAGGCGAGTGCTGTGGCCGATGAGCTGCGCCGCTTCGACGATGTTTTGTACGCCCGCCCGCGATGGGTGGTGTTCAATAAAATCGATCTGCTGTCGCCCGAGGAGCGTGACGGGCGGATTCGATGGGTGGCCGATGCGCTCGAGATAGACCATTGGTTCGAGATCTCCGCGCTTGAACGCCAAGGTACGCAAGCACTGATGGGAGCTATCCATGAGTGTTTGTGTAAGACGGCGAAGCGAAGCGCCGAGGGCGATGGCATCGCCATCGAAACGGCCCGCTCATAACAGCCCACTCATGACAGCCCGTTCATGACAGTAGTCGTCATCAAAATAGGGAGCGCCCTGCTGACCAACGATGGCCGTGGCTTGGATACGGCAGCCGTCAGCCGATGGGCCGGTGAAATGGCTGCGTTGTTGGATGGCGGCGTACAGGTTGTGCTGGTCTCATCCGGGGCGGTGGCTGAAGGTATGCATCGCCTCGCTTGGCGCACGCGGCCCGCTGCTCTATATGAGCTGCAAGCGGCGGCGGCAGTGGGACAAATGGGCGTGGTGCAGCTCTATGAGCGTTGTTTTCAGGCCTATGCGCGCCATACCGCTCAGGTGTTGTTGACCCATGACGACTTCGAAAGCCGTGAACGCTATCTCAATGCGCGCAGTACCCTGCGCACGCTGCTCGAACTGGGGGTGGTGCCAGTGGTGAATGAGAATGACGCCATCTCCACCGACGACAGCCGGCTGGGCGACAACGATACCCTGGCGGGATTGGCGGCCAATTTGATAGAAGCTGAACGGTTGATCATACTGACCGATCAAGCCGGCCTCTATACCGCAGATCCCCGCCGTGATGGCGATGCCCGGCTGATCGGCGAGGCACAAGCTGGAGACCGTTCACTGATGGCGGTCGCCGAAGGCGGCAGCACGCTAGGCCGCGGTGGTATGACAACCAAGCTGCGGGCCGCCGCGCTGGCAGCGCGTTCGGGCACGCTTACGATCATCGCATCGGGACGCGAAGAGCATATTCTGGCAAGGCTGATGGACGGTGAGCCTGTTGGCACCTGGCTGCGGCCGGGGCGCACTCGCTTAGCTGCCCGCAAGCGCTGGATGGCCGGCCAGGTTCGGGTGCGTGGGTGCTTGCACATAGACGACGGTGCGGTGAGGGTCGTGACCCGCGCCGGCAGCAGCCTGTTGGCCGTTGGCGTAAAAGCGGTGGATGGCCACTTCTCGCGTGGCGAAATTATCAGCTGCGTAGATACCGAGGGCAAGGAGGTAGCCCGGGGACTGGTCAACTATGGTGCCGATGAATGCAGACGTCTTGCCGGCGTGTCAAGCGAACACATCTCGCAGGTGTTGGGTTACGTCAATCAGCCGGAACTGGTCCACCGCGATAACTTGGTGGTGCTGGCCGATTGAGCGAAGCACGCGGGCTAGGCGAGGGCGCGCAACTTCGCGTGCAAACGCGATTTATGCCGAGCAGCTTTGTTTTGGTGAATGAGTCCGCGGCCAGCCGTGCGATCGATGATCGGCACGGCGCTGGCATAGGCGGCTTGAGCCGCTTGTTTGTCACCCGACTCAATGGCTTTTACCACTTTCTTGATATAGGTGCGCATCATAGAGCGTTGACCCATGTTGCGCTGCCGGTTTCTTTCAGCTTGCAGGGTGCGTTTGCGAGCTTGCGGTGAATTTGCCACTAAAATGCCTGCGTTGTGCAACAAGGCCGCGAATTATCTCGTCTACCGTGGGTGAAGTCAATTTGTCAACGGTGCCAGAATCACTGCCGCGATGAGAGGAGCATTGCTGAGTTCGTTGTTGACCGTCGGTACCAACACGGTTGCATCCAGGATCTTGGGATTGCTGCGCGATGTGGTAATCGCCCGCACATTTGGCGCCGGCTCTGGTGCCGATGCATTCTTCGTGGCTTTCAGAATACCGAACTTCCTACGCCGCTTATTCGCCGAAGGGGCGTTTTCGCAAGCTTTCGTGCCGGTCCTGTCGGAGTACCGTACAACCCGCGATTTGTCCGCCGTACGCGATCTGATCGCCCATACAGCGGGCACTTTGAGTGCGGTACTGCTGGTGCTGACAGCGCTAGGTATGCTCGCAGCGCCAGCGTTTGTCGCTGTGTTCGCCCCCGGTTTTGTCACCGGGGAAGCGGGCAAACTCGCGCTTACGGCGGATATGTTGCGTATCACGTTTCCTTATCTACTGTTTATCTCTCTAGCTGCGCTGGCTGGCGGTGCTCTCAATTCGTACGAGCGGTTCGGGGTACCGGCGTTCACGCCTGTATTGTTGAATATTTCGATCATCAGTTGCGCGCTCTTTTTGGCCCCGGCGTTGGCGCAGCCGGTGACCGCGTTGGCTTGGGGTGTGTGCCTGGGCGGTGCAGCGCAACTCGGCTTCCAGCTACCGCTGATGGCCAAGCTGGGTCTTTTGGCAAGGCCGCGGCTCAACGTTGGGCATGCAGGCGTCAAGCGCATTGTCAAGCTCATGGCGCCGGCTCTTTTCGGCGCATCGGTCAGTCAAATCAATTTGCTGATCGACACTTTGCTCGCATCTTTTCTGGTGACCGGCAGCGTCTCGTGGCTTTATTTCTCCGATCGTTTGATGGAGTTTCCCCTAGGGGTGTTCGGCGTCGCCCTGGGGACGGTGATATTACCGCGGCTTTCATCGGAGCACGCGCAGCGCGATCCAGGGGCTTTTTCGGCGACCTTGGACTGGGCGCTGCGCTGGGGATTTTTAATCGCCGTTCCAGCATCGGTGGGCTTGGCGGTACTGGCTGGGCCGTTGCTCAGCACGTTGTTTCAATACGGCGCTTTCACTGGCGCCGATGTGCGCATGGCGAGTCTTAGCTTGATTGCTTATGCCATCGGGTTGACGGGGTTTGTCATGATAAAAATCCTCGCCCCGGGATATTTTGCCCGCCAAGACATGGTGACCCCGGTACGTATAGGGCTGGTGGCCATGGCCGCGAACCTGATCTTCAACCTGCTTTTGGTGTTCACATTGGCCCACGCCGGGCTCGCCCTCGCGACCGCGCTGTCGTCCATGGTCAACGCCGGATTGTTATATAGGGGGTTGGTGAGCCGTGGCATCCATTCGCCAAAGCCGGGCTGGTGGCGTTTCGCCGCTGCGGTGGGCAGCGCTGCTGGTCTCATGGGAGTGGGCGTGTATTGGATAGCCGGAGAGTTGACGGTGTGGTTGAACGCGCCCTTTCAGGAGCGCGTTTGGCGGTTGGCGCTGACGGTAGGATTCGGTGTGCTCACCTATGGCGGTGCACTGCTGCTGTTCGGCCTGCGGCCCAGTCAGATCCGGCGTCCTGATTAGGACTTAAGTGGCCCACTCGGGTGAGAGGTGAACAGGACCTGCGTATAATCAGGCGCTGGGTTGTCATCCTTATCGCTCGGAGACTGCGTAATTGGAGCTCATCCGCGGTTTGCACAATGTCGCACCAAGGCACCGCGGCTGCGCCTTGACCGTCGGTAATTTCGATGGCGTGCATCTCGGGCACCAAGCCATTGTGCGCCAGCTTCGGGCCGAAGCGGCAGGATTGCCGACGACGCTGATGATATTCGAGCCTCACCCCCTGGAGTTTTTTCGCGGCGATAACGCGCCCCTTCGTCTTACCGGTTTGGCCGAAAAGTTGCTGCGGCTGCGGGCAACCGGGATCGATAGAGTGTTGTTGGTGCGCTTCACCGCCGGGTTCGGCGCCTTGGCGCCGCGTGAATTTATCGATGAGGTGTTGGCTGCCCGTTTAGGCGTGAGGCTTGTAGTGGTGGGGGATGATTTTCGTTTTGGCGCCAAGAGTGCCGGCGATTTCACTTTGTTGACCGAATGCGCTGCACCCCATGGATTTCGCGTGGCCCGGCACGAGACCTTCGAACTGGACGGCGAGCGGGTATCTAGCTCGCGGGTACGCAAGTGTCTGGAGGCAGGCGATCTGCGCGGCGCCGAAGCGTTGCTCGGGGCCACCTACAATATTCAAGGACGTGTTGCTTATGGCAGGCAACTAGGCCGCACTATTGGTTTCCCCACTGCGAACGTGCGTCTTGACGGCATTCGCCCGCCCATCTGCGGCGTGTTCGCCGTGCGCGTGGACATGAATGGTGAACAGTTAGCAGGGGTGGCCAATGTGGGACGGCGCCCGACCGTGGTTGGCGAAGACGTCCAGCTTGAAGTGCATTTGTTCAATTTCAACCGTTCCATCTACGGCCAGCGGATCCGGGTTGAACTGGTGGAGCGCCTGCGCCCGGAACGCAAGTTCGAATCGCTGGACGCCCTTAAAGTTCAAATCGCGCGTGATGCCGCTGGTGCACGCCGGCTGTTGGGAGTGGATCGATGAGTTATTGGTTTTTGCTCGCCGCAACAGTGACCGTGCTTGATCAGGCGACCAAGTATGCCGCCGAGGCCAGCCTGGTGGAGGGCGCCAAAGTCGCTCTCATGCCGGGGCTTAATTTAACCTTGGTTTACAATCCAGGCGCGGCTTTTTCACTTTTTGCAGGCGCTGGGGACATTTTGGCCATCGTCGCGCTGGCCGTCAGTATCGCTTTGATAGTTTGGATTTACCGTTTGCCTAAACATGATCGCCTCACCGCGCTCGCACTATCGGCGCTGCTGGGCGGTGCCCTGGGTAATTTATGGGATCGGATATTCAGGGACGGGCGAGTCGTCGATTTTATAGACGTGTACTACCAGCAGTGGCACTGGCCGGCTTTTAATGTTGCCGACTCCGCGATTTGTTTGGGGGCCGGGGCGCTATTGCTGACGTCGTTTTTTTCATCCAGCGAAGCGGCATCAGGCAAGCGCGGCTAAAACCTTGCGGCGTGCTCTTCGGCACTGAGGACAGTACAACCATGGAAATCGTATTGGCGAACCCCCGCGGCTTTTGCGCCGGTGTGGATCGGGCTATTGCTATCGTTGAGCGGGCACTACAGATGTTCGGCCCGCCTATTCATGTTCGCCATGAGGTGGTGCACAACCGCTATGTTGTCGAAGGACTGGAGAGCAAAGGCGCTATCTTCGTTGATGAATTACAAGATGTGCCTGATGGTGCCATTGTGATCTTCAGCGCTCACGGGGTTTCCAAAGCGGTACGGGCCGAAGCGGATAAACGCAGTCTACAGGTATTCGACGCTACCTGCCCATTGGTCACTAAGGTGCATATGGAGGTTGTCCGGTATCAAAAAGAGGGTAGGGAATGTGTGTTGATCGGCCATGCCGGCCACCCGGAGGTAGAAGGAACCCTGGGGCAGTACGAGGCCCGGCCGGGTGGCGGGGCTATGCATTTGGTGGAATCGCCGCAAGACGTGGATCGATTACATATCGATAAACCGGATTCTTTGGCTTTTGTAACTCAAACGACGTTATCCATGGACGACACATTGCAGATTATCGATGCTCTGCGTAACAGGTTTCCATCGATCACAGGCCCGAAGAAAGATGATATCTGTTATGCCACTCAAAACCGGCAGGATGCCGTCAAACGTCTAGCGCCCGGGTGCGATGTGTTCGTGGTGGTCGGCTCGCTGACAAGTTCGAATTCCAACCGCTTGCGTGAGCTGGCCGAAAAGCTGGGTACCCGGGCCTATCTGGTCGATGGTGCCCATGAACTACACCGGGATTGGGTAGACGGTGCGGCCAGAATCGGAGTGACCGCGGGTGCTTCCGCACCGGAAGTGTTGGTGCAGGAGGTTCTAGAGCAGCTTCGCCGATGGGGTGGCCACGAGATCCGCGAAACTGAAGGCCGTCAGGAGCAGGTGACTTTTTCGTTACCTAAGGGGTTACAGTGACGGGGCTGAGGTCCGTTAGCTTATGTCCTACCAGACCCTGGGGTTGCGGACGGTAGCGAAGTGGGATGCCATTTCGGGCTCAGCGAGAGCAGGCCTGAAGCGTTCGCGATCAAGTGGCCAAATGGTGCGCGCAGCGTGGTGGGTGAACCGCCGCCAGCGGGGCAGCTTATCTGCACTGAACCTTCAGGGTGCCCTCATGTAGGTGAAGCACCTGGCCGGCACGGGCTAGAGTTGTTGCGCGATGGGTGATGATCAGTACGGCGCGAGTTTGCAGCCAGTTCTTTAGCGCGTCGAATAAGTGTTCATCATCCTCGGGCGCGAACATCGAAGTCGCCTCGTCCAGGAGCAGAATAGGGGCGTTGGCAAAAACCGCTCTGGCAATCGCGATACGCTGCATTTGCCCGCCGGATAGGGGCACATTGCCCGCGCCTATGAGGGTGTCGTAACCGTGCGGTAACGCATTGATGAAGGCATGGGCGGTGGCCAGTCTCGCTGCCGCTTCTATGCCGCTGCGCGAGACCTTGGTGTTGCTCCAGCCGATGTTGGTGGCGATGGTGCCCGGTAGTAGTTGCGGATGTTGCGGCACCCAAGCCACGGCCTGGCGCAGCGCTTGGGTGGTGAGGGTTTGCACATCGTGGCCGCCCAGGCTGACAGAGCCGGCCGAGGGGCGTTCAAAGCGCAGTAACAATGCTGCCAGGGTGCTCTTGCCGGTGCCATTGGCACCGGTGAGGGCGGTGATGGTGCCCGGCTCGAGGGTCAAATCGATGTTTGTCAGTAGCATCCTCTGGCCGGGATAAGCGAAATCCACTGAGCGGAAACGCACTTGCAGCGGCCCCGCAGGCAGGGGGGTTGTGCCCTCTTGTTCCAATGACATTTGGCGCAGCCCCGCGATCCGGGTAGCGGCAGCTAAGGCCTGCTGGAGCGTGCCGTAGAAAGCAGCCATAGCCCCCGTACCTCTGGCCAGGACTAGCGTGTAAGCCACCAAAGATAGCGCTAGCTGGGGGTCCTGGCCGCCACCCACCCAACCTCGGTTACTGGCCACGAGCAAGACCAATAGACCGAGGCCTGCCAGTAGCCAAGCGGCCGGCTGCAATGATTGTGAGTAGATCGCCAGCCGGCGCGAGGTGTATTCGGCTTGCTCCAAAGCGTCGCTGAACTGGCTGATGGCGGCCTCTTCACGCCCGAAGGCTTTGCTCACGGGGAGGTAGGCGAGCAGCGCTCGCGCCGCTTCGATACTCTCGCTTTGTGCTTGTGCTTGCGCCATGGCCAGGGGTCTTAGGGAGCGGGCGGCCAAGCGCACCAGTATCAGCAGTCCGGCCACGGCGGCCATTGATGCCACGGCGAGGGCGCCGTCGATGGCGAACATTAAAACCAGTGCTCCCAGGGTCATCAAAGCTTGCGGGCCGATGCTGGGCACCGCTGCCGTGGTAAAGCTTACGAGGGTGTCCACGTCTTGGGTCAGGCGGTTGATGAGATCGCCGGCCGGGTGCTCGAGGGTGTCGCGCAGCTCCGCTTTTTGTAGATGTTCGAAAAGTACCCGCTGTAAGTGTTTCTGTGCCGTCAGTTTAGCGTGCGTGGACACCCCGGCTTGAGCGATCACGAGGAGCGTAGATAACACTAACAGGGCCGCGAGCAAGCCCAGATCTAGGGTGACGGACGGGCCTTGCGTGAGGGTGGCGCCTAAGCGGCCGGCCGCGTACGCAAGCAGCAATAAGACGGCGCATTGACCCAACGCGAGTAGAAGACGGGCTACCAGTAAACGATGGGAGGGCCATGCGCCATCCAGGGCCATGGCCAATTCCGGTGCCCAGCGTTTTAGCATTGGCCCGGCGCATTGGCATTGGCTAGAGTGAGTGGCAAGTGTTATGGCAGGTGGGCGGCTGATGGGCGCCGCCCGGTGTTGCTCTGTATTTGCCGTCGTTATTGTGGCCGCGTGTCGTTGGGGTCTATGCCCGCTACGACCACAGGTGCTTTCATAGCGTCGCGGCGGAACGGCTCGCCCAATTCTTGATTGAGAACTACTTCGAGGAAAGTGGTGGTGCCGTTCATCTGATCCTCGATTGCCGTGGCCAGCGCCTGGGTCAGTTCGCTCATGGTGGTGATTTGAATCCCTTTAAGTCCGCAGGCTTGGGCGATCAGGGCGTAGGAGACGTCCAGATCGAGTTCAGTGCCAACGAAGTTGTCGTCGTACCAGAGCGTGGTGTTGCGTTTCTCCGCGCCCCACTGGTAGTTGCGGAAGATGATCATGGTGATGGCTGGCCATTCTTCCCGGCCACAAGCGGTCATCTCGTTCATGGAAATGCCGAAAGCGCCATCCCCGGCAAAGCCGACCACAGGCACATCGGGGCAGCCGATTTTGGCGCCCATAATGGCCGGGAAACCGTATCCGCAGGGGCCGAAAAGGCCGGGCGCTAGATATTTACGCCCTTCTTCGAACGTGGGATAGGCGTTGCCGATGGCGCAGTTGTTACCGATATCGGAGGAGATAATCGCGTTGGCCGGCAGCGATGATTGGATCGCGCGCCATGCCATGCGCGGGCTCATATGAGCCGGTTGGCGGTTACGCGCCCGCTCGTTCCACGTGGTGCCCGGATCGTCGTCCTCATGATCCATGGACGCCAGCGTCTGCAACCAACGCGAGCGGGTTGTGGCGACGAGATCAGCGCGCTCTTTCTTGGCGGCCTCATCGCCGCCGCTGGTTCTGGGCAACAACTCTAGCAGTTGGGCGGCCACCTGTTTGGCGTCTCCCTGGATGGGCACGGTGACTTTCTTGGTGAGGCCGATGCGATCGGCGTTGATATCCACTTGAATGACTTTGGCTTGTGTTGGCCAATAATCAACACCGTAGCCGGGCAACGTGGAAAATGGGTTCAACCGCGTGCCCAAGGCCAGGACCACATCGGCTTTGGCAATGAGTTCCATGGCCGCTTTGGAACCGTTATAGCCCAGCGGCCCAACCGACAGCGGATGTGAACCCGGAAACGCGTCGTTGTGTTGATAGCCGCAGCACACGGGTGCGCCCAACCGTTCGGCCAGAGCAGCCGAGGCGGCGATGCCACCGCTCAGCACCACTCCGGCGCCATTTAAGATCACCGGAAATTTGGCGCTGGCCAGCAGTTGCGCGGCTTCTTGGAGCGCCTGGCGGCCACCAGCAGGACGTTCAACCCGTACGATCTGCGGCAGATCTATGTCGATCACCTGGGTCCAATAGTCGCGCGGCACGTTGACTTGAGCAGGGGCCGAGCCGCGCAAAGCTTGCTCGATAACCCGGCTCAGGACCTCTGCGATACGCGCCGGATCTCGCACCTCTTCTTGATAACACACCATCTCCTCGAAGATGGCCATCTGCGGGACTTCCTGGAAGCCGCCTTGGCCCATGGTTTTGTTGGCCGCCTGCGGGGTCACTAGAAGCAAGGGGGTGTGGTTCCAGTAGGCGGTTTTAATCGGGGTGACAAAATTGGTGATACCCGGTCCGTTTTGCGCGATGGCCATGGACATCTTGCCCGAAGCGCGCGAATAACCGTCGGCCATCATTCCGGCATTGCCTTCGTGAGCGCAGTCCCAGAAGGTGATACCGGCTTTGGGGAACAGATCGGAGACGGGCATCATGGCCGAGCCGATGATGCCGAATGCATGCTGAATTCCATGCATCTGAAGGACCTTAACAAAGGCTTCTTCCGTGGTCATTTTAGTCACTGAGATGTCCTCTATTGATTGGGCTCTACTAGTTGGGCTCTACTGATTGGGCTCTACTGATTGGGCTCTACTGATTGGGCTCTATTGATTGGGGCAACGGTGTTCATTGCGGTCTCGGCAAGCCGGTTATTGTAGCGTGTGGCCTCATCGCCGCCAGGGTCCAAGTACCAGCTTTCAATGGGCCAGCCGGAGCACGGACGTTATATAGTGATGAGCTCCGAGTAGTGATGAGTCCCGAGCGGTATACACGCCAGCCTACTATCCTGTCGCGGTGGCTATCAATATGGTGAGAGGGTTCGTATGTCCGGCGAAACCGGCCCAGATGCACTGCTGAGCGAAGCGCACGCCTTCATCGCGCCATTTAAGTCGTTAACCCTCGCCACCGTCAGCGCTGCGGGTGAGCCGCTGGCGAGCCAAGCGCCATGCGTATTCGGGCTCGGCAGCGGTAGTGCATTCGTGTTCGTAAGCGCCCTGGCCGCTCATACCGGGAATATGCTTGCCAGCGCCAGGGCGAGCGTTCTTTTCGCCGCACCGGATGAGGCGACCGCGCAACCGTTTGCGCGAGTACGGCTGACCGCTTTTTGCACGGTGCGCCCTATACCGCGTGACGATGGCGATTGGGACAGCGTTTTGCGTGTATTCTCGCAGCGCTTCGGACCCATCATGGATACCCTCAGAGAGCTGCAAGATTTTCACTTGTTGGCGCTCACGCCCATCAGCGCTCAGTACGTCAAGGGATTCGCCGATGCGCACACTATAGCGGCGGCTCACATCGGTGAGCTGTTCGGGTGAATGTGCTGGAGTGAACGCAAAGACATGACCGAGTTAAGCGCGATAGCCCACGCCGCGGCCAAGCGCGCTTGAACGTATTGCTACACTACCGTCTATGAATTGGGCCTATGAGTGACAGCTTATGAATATGGCGGCCTATGAATATGGCAGCCTATGAACACTGGGTCCTAAAAACACCAGTACGAGGATAAAAGTATGGCGGAACTCGACGGCAAAGTTGCATTCGTCACCGGCGCTGGCCGGCTGCGCGGCATCGGCAGGGCGGCGGCGGTGGCGTTGGCCCGGCTGGGCGCGGATGTGGTGATCACCGGCACCGGACGGGATCCGGCGAGTTTTCCCGGCGATGAAACAGCCATCGCTTGGCAAGACATCGAGAGTACCGCCGAACAGATCCGGGCCCAGGGCCGCCGGGCATTGCCGTTGGTGTTCGATGTGACCGACGCGGGTGCGGTCGAGGCGGCGGTGCAAAGAACCGTCGATGCATTCGGACGTATCGATATCCTCATCAACAATGCTGCCATTGCCCGGGGGGATGATCGCAATCCGGTAGAGGTGCTGGACCCGGCCCTGTTTCAGCGCGTACTCGATGTCAAGGTGCGCGGCAGCTTTCTTTGCACGCAGGCTTTTATAAAACGTATCTATGCGCAAAATCAGGGCGGCAAGATCGTCAATATCTCCTCGGTCGCCGGCAAGCGCGGCAGTGCCCATACACTGGCGTATAACGCGGCTAACTTCGCCATTGTCGGCATGACGCAATCGATGGCGCAAGAGTTCGGGCCGCACGGTGTCAATGTGAACTGCATCTGTCCGGGGCCGGTCGCCACATCACGCATGGATCAGGTAAAACCGGGTGACGCCGTGACCGCCCAGCGAGGCGCGAGTGCGGTCACCCGCTGGGGAACCGACCAGGAGGTGGGCGCTTTTGTTGCCTATCTCTGCACCGAAGCGGCCTCCTGGATCCATGGACAATCCATCAACCAGGATGGCGGCAAAGTGATGGAACACTGAGCCCGTTGTCAGCGTGAAGAGATCTGCGCTCTTTTCTGAACCACGCTTTCAGATCCTCGCTGTCAGGCCCTCAGTTTGTGATGATCACCAATCCATCAGCCGGCGCGACGATGAGTTCATCGCCGGTGCTGATGAGCTGGGTGATGTCGCCGTCTTCGAAGCGGTCGCACATGGCCAGGTCGGCGAGGGCCGCGCCCTGCGCCAATATGGTGTTGTAACGGTTGAACAAGATCGCCCGGGGCGCCATGGCGCGCGCTTTCATTTCGTAGAGCATCCAGGCGGAAGCGACGCCGCCCTTGGCCGTGTTCACGACCAGGATGAGGTCCACATACGATTGCCCGGCCAGTTTGTGTTGCGCACGCGAGAATAAGCCCCGCCGCCGGTCCAGATCGTAACGGGCGGAAAAATTGTCATCAGCCACCAGCGCAACGCCTTCGGTGCGCCCGCCAATGCCTCTATGGCATCTGAGTTCGCGCATCAAACGATGCGCCCGGCCACGGCGCCGGCAACACACTCTTCCATGCTGGCGAGCGCCGGCTGGTAGCCGTAACCCCCTAGGATGTTGACGATTTTGGCCGAATTGCTGAGCAGGCGAGTCCAGCCCTTGGCCGCGCCGATTTCCCGGGCGTATTGCTGATAAAAGCAGGTGCCTTGTAGCACCTTGCCACCGGCTGCCTCAATGCGGCCAGTGAACCCTAAACGAGCGCTGTCCGCGGCCACTGCCGGTGAGGTACAGACCAGTAATGCCGTCTCGGGATGCACCGTCTGTCCGTCCAGCAAGCGAGCGACCTGCGCCATTTCCATGATGGATAGTTGTGGAGCGGCGAATACCACCACATCGACTTTGGCGCCTTTGCCGCCGAAGTTGGAACGCAGCGCATCGAAATCCGCTCGCGTGATGTCCCGCGCCGATGCCATCGCGCCGCCATCGACGGCGGCCAGATCAGGCGCTTGCGGAGTGATGCCGACCAGATGAAAAAGGGGCGTTGAGCCGTAGCTCGCCATGGCCGCGCCTAGATGTTTCATCTCATCGGAAGTGGGCACCGACTCGATACCCTCAATGACCGGTACCTCCCAATACGAGCCGGCGTGGCGGCCGATGATGGCGCCTAGCGTGCCCCAATCGGTGAGCCCTCGAGGCTGATGGCGCACTACGAAATGTTGCGTGCCCCGGCGATTTTCATCCAGGTGCAAACCATAGCGCGGCGTGCGGCCGGTGAAGCCCGCCGCCAAGGCGGAGGGGCCGCCTTCGAAGTTCGAGTAGGCGCCTAGCACGCTGTTGGTGTAGATCACCACGCCGGTATCGCCGAAAGCGACATGCTCGCCGCGCACCGGCGCCATCACCGTTTGGTAATTGATACAGGTATTGGTCATCATGATCCCTAACTGTTGGCAAGCCGCGCTGATGCGTCTATCCAGCTCGGCCATCTCTTCGGTTTGGCCCAGTGGGCGGTAGTAGTCGGGATCGACGCCACGGGGATCGGTGAGCATGGGAATGGCGACGTGGCGCTGCTCGGGGGGATATCGAGTAAACGCCTCCAAGAAACGTACGCCTGCTGCGCCCAAGGATTCCGGATCAGCCATCATATGCGCCTGCGAGACCGGTACCATGTCGGTGGCGTCGAAAGCGTTGCCAACCTGCATCATGTGCTCCATGGCCCAACGCTTGGGCGCGCCCATCTCGCCGGCGAGCATGGCTTGTTCTTCGGCGGACAGCTTCATCGGATATTGCCGCTCAGTTGTAAGTGGGGATCAGTTGTAAGCGGGAACGACCGCTTCACCCTTGGTTTGGGTGCGCCACATCAGCCGCGCTTTACTGTTGTCCATGGGGTAGCGCATGTGCAGGAGCATACGGTTGTCCCACACCACCACCTGGCCCACGCGCCACTGGTGGCGGTAACAAAAAGCCTCTTGAGTGGCGTGAGCCCACAGCTCATCGAGCAGCTTTTCACTCTCATCGAGCGCCATCCCCATCACGTAGCCGTTAGTGCGCCGGCCTAAAAAGATGGCTTCATCACCCGTGCCGGGGATCGAACGCAGCACCGGATGGGGATAACCGACGGCTTCCATGGGCGAGGCCGGCGCGGTCATGCCAGGGCGGGCTATGCCGCTGCTGCCGTAGGTCGAATCGTGTTTGACTTTGAGGTGCGCCACTTTCGTGCGCAACGCTTCAGGTAACTGCCGGGCCGCCAGCACCTGGCTGCAAAAGCCGGTGTCGCCCCCCTCTTCAGGGATCGCCCGGGCATGCAACAAACTGAAGGTGGGGGGGATTTCGATATACGACATATCGGTATGCCACTCCCATTCGCCGAAGAACTTCTCATCGACCGGTTTCACCGCTAGCGTGTGCGGGTCCAGGTTGCCGATGTAAGCCATGTAGGGGTCGCGGCCTTGCGCCCGCAGTGCCGCTAGCTGCTCGTCTGCGGACAGATTTTTTTCTCCCTCGGTGGCGCGCTTGCCGATACCATCAATAAGCCCTGGGGCATACTCGTTTTCGCCGAAGACCGCGGTAAGCGCGTGCAACTCGCCGGCCTCCAGCAGACGTTCGAAGGAGAAACAAAGGAGTCCGTGGCGGCTTTTGTAGGTGTCCCGGATGAGCGCGCGTTGCGCCGCGGTGATGTTCTTGGGATCTAGCCCGGTGATCTCGGCGCCAAACCGGGCCCCCTCCAAGGGTTTGATGTCGAGGGGGGGCATGGCGAGCGATGCGGCGGGCTGCTCGTTGAACTTTGGCGAGGCGAACATGGACCGTCTCCGCTGAGTCGTTGCGTGTGAATACTACCTAGGCGCAATTGTACGTTACTCGTTTCACAGCGGGGCCATGTTTAGGGGACCTCTAAAAACCTACCGCGCGACGCTATGGCTGCGTTGCGCGGTGCTCGCAATCCTCAGGTATTACCCATACATTGCGGTCCCTGCGCGCCGTGCGCCTTGCCCTGACGCCGCTCGCTACGGTTTTTAGAGGTCCTCTTTAGGAAGTTGTGTTGATGAACGAAGACTCGGCCTTGGTTTTGTTCTCCGGCGGGCAGGATTCGACCACCTGTCTCGCATGGGCCTTGGCCCGGTTCAGTCGGGTGGAGACGGTTGGTTTTGACTACGGCCAGCGTCACAGCGTCGAGTTGGACTGCCGTGCGGCCGTACGCCAGTCCTTGGCCAGCGGCTTTGCCGACTGGGCGCAGCGCCTAGGCCCGGATCACGTATTGGATCTGCGCTTCATCCGTGCGCTGGGCCAGAGCGCTATGACCGAGGCGATTCAAATAGAGATGCAAAACAATGCATTACCTAACACCTTCGTGCCCGGGCGCAATCTGCTGTTCTTCACCGCGGCCGCGGCGCTCGCGTACCGGCGCGGGTTAAAGCGCCTGGTGGGCGGTATGTGTGAAACGGATTACTCCGGGTATCCGGATTGCCGCGATGACACGCTGAAGGCTCTACAGGCAACACTCAACTTAGGGATGGAAAGCCGCTTAGTGGTGGAGACGCCGCTCATGTGGATCGACAAAGCCGAGACCTGGACACTGGCTCGCGACTTAGGTGGCAATGCTTTGGTGGAGCTTATCAAACACAAAACCCACACCTGCTACGTAGGGGATCGGGAGAACTTACACGCATGGGGTTACGGCTGCGGGGCTTGTCCGGCGTGTGAACTCAGAGCTAACGGATATAAGGTGTTCACGGCCATGGCGTAGCTGTTGCGCCAGGGCCTCCTTATCTAAAGGGGACCTCTAAAAGTATTTGTACAACAAAGAGTTAGGTCATACTATCCACCCATATTGCAGGAATAAAGAGCTTTAAGCGAATGCCCCGGGCATTGGAACTGCAATCCTTCCTAGATGTCTTTGACGCGCTTGAGGCCCCAACAGTGGAGCGAACCAAGCGCCACAGCGTGAATGAAATTATTTTCGCCACCCTGTGTGGCGTGACTGCCGGTTGCGATGGTTAGAGCGATATCGAGTGGTTTGCCAATACGCCGGATGTGCAGTGGCGCGAAGACGAACAAGTCGATAAGGACCATGGGCGCATTGAGCGGCGCTGTGTGAGGGTGATACACACGCCGTCATGGCTTGAGCAACAGCATCGCCAATGGAAGCATCTACGCACATTGGTGCAGGTCAAGGGCCGAGCGAATAAGTAGGTGGACAACTCAGCAGTGAAATCCGCTATCACATCAGCAGTGCGCCCGCTCAGGCGGCCACGTTCAATGAAGCGATATGGGCGCCACTGCGGGGCGGTGCAAGATGCGGCAAGACGCCCGTATACAAGACGCCCGTATACAAGACAATGGAAAACGTGGCGCCGGTGAGTGGACTTGAACCACCGGCCCGCTGATTACGAATGACCGTCGTGGCGGGATTGTTTTTGCCTGTATTTCAATGAGTTACGCCCGCCGTATGATGCCCGCTGGACGAGCATTACACAACAAGACAATCAATCACTTGCAGGCATGTTTTCTGCAACGCTTACTATTTCCGGTGCTTGTCTTCGGCTGCATCATCCCCCTGCTTAGGCCGCCTGTTCCCCGCCAACAGCCGTCGTTTTGTGAGCCCAAGCATAAGCAAGTGCTTCATCGTGGGTCACGAGCACGACGGCGACGTTAGTCTGCGCCGCCACAGTTGCAAGCAGATCCAAGGTTTCTTTCTGGGTGATGGGGTCAAGTCGGGAGGTGGGCTCATCAGCGAGCAATAGGTCGGGTCGCACGGCTAGTGCTCGGGCTATGGAAATGCGTTGCAACTCGCCGCCGGACACCGCGTCTGGCCGCCGCTCCAGTAGCTCCAGGTCAACGCTCATCCGAGCCAGGAGGCTTGCAATGCTCTCCCATGATATGCCGTGTAGCCTGGCCACATCTAGGAGGTTGGCAACTATCGACACTTGTGGCGGAAAAGCCGCAGCCGGCGTCTGATAGATCTTTTGAATCCCCGTCTTCCCTACATCAGCGCCCCGGCGCACGACGCCGTCGAGCGGAGGAATAAGGCCTGCCAGCGTGTCTAGTAGAGAGGTTTTGCCGCAGCCGCTTGGGCCGGTGACAGCTACACGGTCGCCACCACACAGGGTCAGGCTAAATCCCTTGATGAGGACACTAGCGCCTCGGCCCACCGTGACGTTTGCGGCTTCGAGCACCGGTGTGGCCGTTGGCCGCCCGTCAAATTGAGGGCGGTGCCATCGGCCAGGATCGGCGGCGAGCAGGGACCGCGTGTACTCATGTGCGGGATTAGCCAATACAGCCTCGGTCGCACCGCGTTCGACGACGTGGCCATCTTTCAGGATCAAAAGGTCGCCACCGATAGTCTTTGCAACCGAAACATCATGTGTCACTACAACGAGCGTTCCACCGGCGAGGGGGATGTCGAGGAGCCGTTGGAGCGTCGTCTGCGCTCTTGCGCGGTCTAGACCTTTAGTCGGTTCGTCCGCAAGAAGGACGCGGGCCCCACCGGCAGTGGCCGCGGCAAAAGCCACTCGTTGACCCATGCCACCGGAAAGCTGGTCGGTCCTTTGTTTCTCGGAACCACGCAAACCAAGTAGTCCGTAGACGCCATCCGTTGCCTTGTGCGCCTCATGCCTTGCGAGTCCCGCAACCCGGCTGTAGGTTTCTTTCACCTGCCCGAACGCCGGCATGATTGGGGCGAGCGCGCGCCACGGCTCTTGGGGCAGTATCGAGATGGTGTGGCCCCAGAGTGCTTGTCGGGCACTAGGCGGCAGCGGGTCCACCCGCTGTCCATTCAGGGAGATTTCCCCACGAGTTTCGAGCGGTGAGGGTAATGCGCCCATGATGGACTGGGCGATGAGACTCTTGCCTGCACCGGTTTCGCCCATGATGACCAGGGGGCGCCCCTCGCACACCCTAAATGTAATTGGCCCCAGAAGCTGAAGCTCGCCGGAATGAACTTCCAGACTTTCGACTTCTAACATGGCTTCACGTCGGCCGGGTCGTGAGACCAGTGGCCAGATACACAGCGAGGACGGTGACGACCAAGCATGTGATCGGTTGAGCGATGAGCCATGGTGCCTCGCGCCAATAGGGCAAGAGCTGCGTCATCATGACACCCCATTCCGCGGTCGGTGGCCGCAGGCCAACGCTGACAAAGCCGAGCGCCGCCATTGCTGTAACACTGGTTGCGATCCCAAAAGCCGCTAACGTGACGATGCCCGGCAGCAATTCCGGAAGCACATGCCGGCGCAGAATATGACTGGGGCCAAACCCCAACAGCCGCGAAGCCTCGATAGCCGGACTAGCAAGCAGGATGCGAGCGCGTTGCCTAGTGAACCGGAAGTACTCGACCCACAACGTTAACGCGATACCGACATACAACGCCCACCAACTGCCAGGTGCGATGGCTGCCAGCATAAGCACGAGCAGGAGCCCCGGCAGCGCGAGGATCGCGTCCGCCAGCGCGCCCGCGAGCCGCTCGCTCAAGCCACCACGCCAGGCTGCGAGGATGCCGAGGGCAACTCCGGGGATAGCAGCGGAGATGACGGCCAAAAACGCCAATGACAAAGACAAGCGCGTTGCCGCCAGCATACGCGCCGCCATATCTCGACCGAGGTGGTCAGTGCCAAAAACGTGTTTTGCACTGGGCGGTTGCAGCGTTTCCCGTAACGATTGTTTTGCCGGGTCGAGCGCAAAACTCTCCGGTCCCGCAAGGGCGGCAAGCCCTAGAATCAGCAACAGCGTTACCCCGATGCCTCGCGCAAGGGGCATCAAGCAGCAGGGCTCCCGCGCGGATCCAGGGCTCGGCAAGCAAGGTCAACCGTGAAGCTCAAGATGACGAACGTCAGCCCGAGCACAAGAGCTGTACCTTGGACCATCGGCAGGTCGCGTTCGAAGATGGCATGCACCAGTGCATGGCCGATACCCGGCCATGCGAATACTGATTCGATGATCACTACACCCTCGATCAGTAGGGCCAGTTGCACGCCGACATAGGCGAGCGTTGGGACTGCCGCGTTGCGAGCCACATGGCGCACGAGTACGTCCGGGCGGCTAAGCCCCTTGGTACGTGCGAACGCGTACCACGCACTCCCTGAGCACGCGACCACGGCGTCACGAATGACCCGGTTGGAAACCGACGCAAGACTTAAACCAAGCGCCAGCGACGGAAGCACGAAGTGTCGCGCTTCACCGTACCCTGCGACAGGCAGTACCCTCGCCTCAACGGCTAAAGCCAACATGAGTACGACGCCCAGGGCGAATGCAGGTACCGAACGCAGGCCCGCCGAGAGCAGCAATGTGGCCTGGTCGAATATCCCGCCCGGCCATAGACCCGCCACCGTTCCTATAGGCACCGCAATAACGAGCGAAAAAATGATCGCCACACCTGCTAGCGCCATCGAAGCGGCCAGTTGGGGCGCCAACTCCTCCCATACGGGATTGCCGGTTACCAAGGAGCGGCCCAGATCGCCGTTTGCGAGTTGCGTCATCCAACTCCAGAACTGTAGCGGTAGTGAGCGGTCCAAACCCAACTCTGCGCGAACAGAAGCCGCTGCCGTAGCATCCATGATGTCGTAGCCGTAACGGCCCGCGGCAATGCGAAAAGCAGCGTCGCCTGGCAGTGACTGCATCATTGCGAAGCTCACGGCCCCAATGACTAAAGCGACGAGGACCGCCTGGACGCATCGAGCTGCGAGCAACTGGGTAAGGTTCCGCACCTAGTGGGACCAAGACACCTTGTGCAGACCGTAACTGCGCTCAAGCGGGTCGATAACAACCCCTTTAAGGCCTCGAGCCGCCGAGGCAGTGTGCTGATACCACACTACGGGAATCAACGGCAGCTCAGCCTGAAGGGTTTCGGCCACCTGCTTTATGAGCGGTTGACGCACAGACTTGTCCGCCGTCGCGGCGATCTTTGCCAGTGCCGCTGAGATCGCCGGAGCGTTCCAGTTCATGGCACCCCAATCACCGCCGCCGGAACTGTAGTCCGCTTGAACCGTGCCGATCGGATCTGGCGTCAGTCCGTAGTTACGAGCAAACAGGGCAAGTTCCAACGAGCCATCCTGATGGCCTGCCGGAATCTCCGAATAGTTCGCGACGCTAACCTTCAACTCCACACCGATTGCTCGCCACTGGTCTTGCAGCGCAGCGGCGACCAGCGGCTGCTCCGGACGATCCGGAAAAGTTCGTAGCGTCAACGAGAAGCGCGCGCCGTTCCGAGTCAGAATTCCGTCTGCACCGGGCCTCCACCCCAGTTCTTTTAACAATCGTTTTGCCGTCGCCGGGTCGTAACCCAGTGGCGCGAGGCTCTGGTCATGCCACTCGCCTAACGCGGGAGGGAATAACTGAGTCGCTGCCGATTCCGGAAAACGCGTGATCCCCGCCGCGATGCCAACGCGGTCAATCGCAAGACTCAGCGCGAGCCGGGCTTTGGGGGTCTTTAGCGCATCGTGTCCAGCGTTCGTCTTGATGACCATAACCCTAGGGATGGCGACTGCAACGCCAGTTACATTGTCGAGTTGGCTGAGTCGTTGATAGCCGGACGGATCAAGCGTGAACACGAGATCGGCATCGCCGCTTTCCGCCATCAGGGCGCGAGTCTCTGCACGCTTGGTGGCAAGATAGTTTGCACTCGATAGCCTTGCAGGCGTACCCCAATATTCAGCGAATCGGACCGTGTGCAGGGTCTGGGGAGGCGCCAGTTCTCGTACCTTGAAGGGCCCAGTGCCGATGGCCGCAATCGCCTTGCCTGTTGCATCGAACGAGGCCGGTGCAAGTATCCCGGTCGAAGAGTGCGCAAGGACCGATGGCAGCGCGGCAAACGGGCTCGTTAGTGTGATGCGCAGCCGCTCGCCCTCGACACCGATAGCGGCAATAGGCGCCTTCGCCAATGGCCCCGGTTTCGATCTGGCGCGACTCAGCGCGGCGGCCGCCGCTTCGGCATCGAGTGATGTGCCATCGTGGAACTTCGCCTTCTGCAACGAAAAGTGCCAAATTAGTCCATCCTCGGATGTGCTCCAGGCGCTAGCCAGCGCCGCTACTAGAGCGCCAGATGAATCAGCATCAACCAGGGTCTCCATCACCCCCATGCGCAGGAAAATGTAACCGTTGGTTGCCGGATCCGGCCCCGAAACTTCCCAGGGCGCTGCAATCTTGATGTCGGTTCGGCTATCAGCGAATACGTCCTGCGCAACTAAGGCCACCACCATGAGGGCTATCCAATGTCTGAACACTGCTCGGCTCCATAACTGAGAAATCATCGTGTGTATAACATAACATTTGTGACCGGCGGCAGTTGTAGCAACGAACTCTTGCGTACAGGTGCGTATTTGAGCTTTCTTAAGGAAACTTCACCACCTAGTGAGGTATTTCCGAATTTCACCACCCGCTCTAGAAAACAAGAAGGGTGACGTGATCCTCGTCACGCAGAATCATGCCCCTTGGTGTGTATTCCGGCCCAAGCCGATCACCGATTCCGGCCCAAGCCGAGCACCATTGCGGAGCGAAGCCGAACGCTCATTGCGGTGACAAGCCGAGCAATTTCGGCCTGCCAGCGGCATCAGAACGCAGTTCCTCGTCCCGGCTCTAGCACTCAAGGCGGGATAACCCATTGACCACGGGACCATCGCCCCCTTTTGGGGAGCGGGCATCCACCCAGGCTTTCACGCAGTTATCCAGGCATGAAATTCTGTTGCTTGTGCGGCTGTACATCGCCGCACCCATGAACATCCGTGCCAGCGCCCAGGCTATCGATGCTTCGCCTTCAACCATAGGCGATTCCATCCGCCGCGCTCAGGTGGCCCAGCTCAGTGAGCCACTGCCCGAGGGGATGGGCGAGCGCGGCGTGCAGGCGCGCCCGTTCTCCTGCGTGGCCCGCCACCGGGACACCACCTCTAGGCCCCTGCCTGGGCGTTCACCGCGCACTCAAAGGCAAAAGCGTGAGGCTCCCGCTGCTGTGGCAGGCGTACAAGAGCGAGCCCCCGGCGGCTTGCCATATGGGCACTTCTGCGAGCACTACCGGCGCTGGGTCAAGGGCGTCGATGGAGGGATGCGCCAATCCCACCCCTCACCCCACACACGCGCAAACGCAGAGCGATTGACTCTGTTGAACCGTCCTGCCCTAGAGACACTTCAGGCCCTTGAGTTGACCGCTATGGCCACCGCCTTGGCCGGGCAGATGAACGCCCCCCGGAGGGCTGCGCTGTTCTTCGAGAAGCGCCTGGGGCTGCTCGTTGACCGCGCGGCGACCGGGGACCGCCACAACCGATCGCGACAACCGCCGAGCAGCACCCGGCTACGGCGCGCTATGCGGTGCCACGACGCCTGTGTCGAAGACATCGGCTATCGCCGTAAGCGCGCCTTGGATAACTCTCTCATCCACGCCCTGAGTACCCATCAGTGGATGGCTCAGCACCACCACTGGCTTGTCACCGGAGCGACGGCGCGGGCCAGTCCTGGAGGGCGGCCTGCGGCACTGGTCCGCCAGGCCGGCCGTGAGGGCCAGTGCGCGATGAGGACGACCAAGGCTAACACGCTCCGAGCCGATCACTTACAAGCATCATCCATATCCCGGCTTGATGGCGAGAACAGGACCGTGATGACGCGCTCGCCAAAGTGTTCGGCTTGGCCGGAATACACAATCGAAGCCCGATGTACGCGAACGGAATCGAGTTGAGTCGTGCTCTTCAGAGCACATGGGCCGGGGTAGCGAGGGATCGTTTGAGATCTGCAAGCCGGTCCATAACTTATGGATGAGGATGCTGCGCTAACCGTCACCCAACTGTCACCTTAAAGCGGATTGCCGAAGATTGTTGCGGCGCAAGGATTACCCTACACCGAGCGCCTTGAACGCGGCATCACGGGGCCGGAATAGAAACCCGTTTGGAATTTGGCGAACAGATCGCCCGCAATCGCCGGGATGTCGCTGACGCTGGCCATCGGCAATAAGATTCGCTTAACACCGGTATCGAATGCGACTTGCAGCGACTCAGTTAGGTTCTCGACGGGAATGATGTTGTCGCCCAGGCTCATGTTGCCGGGGACGGCCAGTTGCGGCTGCCCCGGCTGGCCGAGGATGCCCGGGCACAGGGCCACGTATGTGGCGAGCGTCATATCGCGGCGGTTGACGGGTGCAGCGGAGCAGTCCGGCGTGCGCGTGTGGAACAGAACGACCGAGGCGTACGTCCGTCCCACTCTTCGCGACCTTCGGCCCAAGAGGCTAACCGACGAATTCGTGGCGGCTGGCGTCCGTCAAGGCGTCGGGTCAGCACCCCCTTTCAGTTTCCTTTCGAGTGCGTCTGCTTCCCGCTTCACGAAAGGCAATGTCCAAATTCCTGCCAGCCGAGTTTGACGGACGCGAGAAAGCAACCTCAACGCTCGTTCCTTCTGGCCTACGTGCGCACTATGCTTCGCCAATTCCCAATTCAGCTTCAGTCTCAGCAGGTTCTTGGTGGTTTTGTCGTGGGCGTTCGAGATCGCCGCTCGGTAGTAATGTTCGCCGCGCTCAATCTGACCCCGCCTTATCGCCAATAGACCTTTCGTAGCGTAGACGTACCGGCGCTCTCTAGGCGATTCCGCTCGCACACGTGCCAAGTAGTGCCCTGCGTCTTCCAGATTTCCCGACTCAATGGCAATAAACGCAAGATTATTTAGCGATGTGTTCCATAAGTTGAAATCTCGGCTTTTGTCCTCGTTCTGCGCTTCGTAGGCAAGCAGTGCGTACCGGTATGCTCGCTTCAGATCCTTCTTGACCGAATAGAAATAGCAAACCAGCGTACTGGCCAAGCTGACCTTCGATTTGAGGTTTAAGTTCTGGCCAACCCAAGACTGCGCTCGTTGAATCGCCTCATCACCATTCTGAAGGTTGAGCATAGCCCATACATACGCTTCAGGGATTCGGCACTCAGGCTCACGAGCCATGTAGTCTTCTTCTTCGTTCAACGCCATGTACGCTTCTGATACCCGTGCCGCGTCCTCGAAGCTCCCTGCTTCATTCAGAACACCGACCAGGTTCGCCGTGGCTATGCCTGCCGTCCGTCTGTCAACTGCACTTGTCGAATCATCCCTGCTCTGTCGCAATGCGGTGGAGAACTCCTGAATTGCCTTCCGTAACTCTCGTTTACGCGTTGATATCACGCCGAGGTTGTTGGCAATGCTCGGATCGTCAAATCGCCGCGCTGCTTCTTTGAGAACATCGCTGGAGCGAGTGAGGTCATCTTGGAGATAGTAAAGGTGAGCGAGCCTATCGGTCAGAGGCTTGTCGTCATCGTACAACCTTAGGTAGCGAGCAATTGCGAACGACACATCGGACAAAGGTTCCCCCAAGTGAGCTGATAGATCCGCCCATGCGACGAGGCTCTTCTGTCCGAATGGATTCAAACCAACGGCCACCCGCAACTCTCTGAGAGCGCGCTTTGCATTCCCGCAGAGTATGTGGGCAAGCGCCAAATTGAAGTACAACGCAACAGAGTTTTGCCGATCGATACGTGCGGTTCTGAAGTGACGGACGGCTTCTGCATGCTCACCGACCACAAGACAGAACGTACCGGCCAGCATTTGCACGCGCCAATCCTCGCCGTCTAGAGCCATAGCCTTGTCGATATACCCTCTACCTTCCTCATACTCGCCTTGTGCCACGGCGATCTCGGCTAAGCGAAGAATTGATAAGAGATGTTCTTCGTCGGCTAGAGCCGTCCACTCTTTCTGCGCAAGCGCAACGTCTCCCGCTCGCGCAGCGTAATCGGCGGCGCGATAGCGCAACTCAGGGTCCGCATTCAGCTTTATCGCATCACGGGAGAATTCACGCGCCCGCTGCCAGTCACCCATCAACGAAGCTAGGCCCGACAGGCGTACCAGATAGGTCTCAGAGTCGTGGAATTCGTCGTATTGCTCCAGGAGTCGGGCCATTTCCGATGCAAATGAGGCGGATTCAAAACTTTTGACATGGGGTTCGTTGGCGCTGGAAGTGTGAGAAACACCCCGCACCCCTCGGAGCAACTGTGGCACCGAGGGCATTGAAACTCGGGTTCCAACTAGAGTGCCGCCCCCGATCTCAATCGTCGTCTTCTGTTCATGGATCACGACATCAGTCTTCGAGCTTGGTTCGTTCAAATCAAGCATTGTGCTCTCCAGCGGAAATGGTCAGGTTTGGCATCGCGTCGGCATACAGTTGCCGCCTGTTCGCTTTGATTTCCCTGCGCCTCCGACGTTCGGCCCGCCGCGCACGAGCGCGTTCCTCAACCAGGCGATTATCGAGTGCCCGGCACGCCGAGTCGATTCGTCTGAGAATCTTGTCCAGCTCCACGGTGCGCCGCCTATAGTCAACGTCCGTCAGCGATCTCAATAGAACATCCATCTGGTCTCGGATACCTGCCGGTACAGATGTTGTTGCGCTACGGATTCCTGGATGCGAAACCTGGCCTCGTGTCAATTGAATGATGCCCTTCCACTCCCTAACCAACTCGTCCGAGTCTGATGTGCGCTGGAGGACAGTCTTCATGTGGTTATAGCAGGCTCCGAGGCACGCATTGAAACCTGGGTCTCGCGCCGCACGCGCAAGGAATAACTCTGCGTTAAAAAGATCGTGAAGCAGACAACCTAAGCCGTAAATGTCGGTGTAGACGAGCAGTTCACGTACCCCGGAAAGCCCTGCATGTGCTTCAATCGGAGCGAACGCGGAGGCACCTACTGGCTCCGCGTAGTCCCTGGCACTGCCAATCTGCGGTGAGGTCAAGTCCACAGCGGTCCCCAGGTCCAACGCCACCACGATATCGCGACCGTTGCGAAGGACTTGTCTCAGATTGTCCTGCTTCAGGTCCCGGTGAATGATGGACTGTCGGTGGAGAGCGAACGTACCTAGAACAATGTTTCTAAAGAGCAGCAACTTCACCTTGGCTTCATGGCGCTGCTGCCTCATGAAGTACTCTGCAACACTCCCGTCCAGCCACTCCAGCACGAGATATCCGCACTTGATGGTAATTGAGCGACCAGACCGGCGATCTGTCATTGTGATAGGAATCTCTGACAACGGTTGTACGAGTTGCAGACACCTGTCGTTGTTTTGCAGGCGTTCAAGGAGTCGGCTCTCGCGCTCAAACAAGTCCATCCGATAGCGTGCGGAGAACCCTTGAATGTCGGGGTCGAAGAACTTAATGGCGACGTCGTTGCCGGACCGCTGGTCGGTCGCCTTGAAAATGACGGATAACGAACCCTCCATTCCTTCGCGCTTTCCGGTGGCCGGGTCACGATTCACCACTCGAATGTCGCAATACCTACTATCCAGGAGGGGGGTTCCGTGCAGCGTCGAGATGAGGTTTTTTGTGTTGTCAGTCACAGGTCGCACCTTGAAGGTGTTGCAGACGTGCTCTCCGACTCAGCATCATCTTCTCAAATCAGACAGTTACAGCATACACGACGGCAGCGGGTCCGTATTCCGTCGAGTCTCGTTTAAGGCGACGCCACTGACCGGATATGGGTCGAGAACCAACTAGTGTTGAAAATGAAATTTCACCACCAGTCTATAGAAACCAAAAAGTGATGCGACCCTTGTTACGGAGAATTATGCTCTTCGGTGTGTATTCCGGCCTAAGCCGATCACCGATTCCGGGGTAGAGCCGAGCACCATTGCGGTGACAAGCCGATCGATTTCGGCCTGCCAGCGGCATCAGAACGCAGTTCCTTATCCCGGCTCTAGCACTCAAGGCGGGATAACCCATTGACCGCGGGGCCATCGCCCCCTTGTTGCGAGCGAGCACCCAGCCTGGTTTTCACGCGGTTATCCAGGCATGAAATCCTATTGCTTGTGCGGTTGTACTGCGCCGCACCCATGAGCATCCGTGCCATCGCCCAAGCTATCGATGCTTCGCCTGCAACCGTAGGCGATTCCATCCGCCGCGCTCAGGTGGCCCAGCTCAGTGGGCCACTGCCCGAAGAGATAAGCAGGCGCGACACCGGGACACGACCTCTAAGCCCCTGCCTGATGGGGCCGGCGTTCACCGCGAACTCAAAGGTGTGAGGCTCTCGCTGCTGTGGCAGGCGTGCAAGAGCGAGCCCCCCGACAGCTTGCCGTATGCGCACTAAGGTTCGGGTACACACCGGCTATCACATCGGGCTGGAACGTGAAGCGCACCCGAAACACCTCGCCGGTGGTACCGTGGACGCGCTGACTGGCCCCCTCGGTGCACCATTGGCGGCCTCGGTGCACCACCTGGCGGCCTCGGTGCACCACTCGCGGGTAGGGTCTTCAAGCGCGGACCAATCGGCAAACAGTTCGCCGTACAAACCATCGCCCTTGATGTACTGCACGCCGGCTTCAACCTTGCCCTTGACTTCGTGGGTCATAGCCTGCGCAGGCCCGTATACGCAACCCGGCGGCGCTGGCGCAGTGGGCCAATCGCTCGTCAATGGTCAACTCTAGGTAGCGTTGGTGTACCACCACCCACTGGGTTGGGTCGTAGGCGCATTCTTCGGGCACGCCGCAGAAGGCACCAAAGGCCCCGCCATGAGCCTGAATGAAGCGCTCGGTATCGAATGCCCGGCGCGTCGGCTTTCTTCTCAACCACCTGCGCCGCAATGTCTAGTTGACAACCCATGGCGTCTATCGTGACCAAAGCCCCCTTAATGTCCAGCAACTCCAGTAACGCTGGAGTTGCCGTGATCTCATTGGCGGTGATCTCATTGGCCATGATCTCATTGGACGTTGGTGTCCGTGGCCAACTGGCCCAACGATAGCTGTTGCCTACACGCCCAGGCGCTGATCCCATGCAGTGCCTCATGCCCACTGCGCCGGTTGTGAAAGCGCCTTGCGGTCTCACCGTCCAGGACGATCACTTCACTGTGGCCATCGTCATTGTCACTGACCAAGCTAGCAGCCCACTGAGCAAAACACTGGCCAAAGGCTCCAGCGTCAATGCACCCCATCACCCAAGCCAGCGTATCCCCGTTAGGGATACCGCTTGCAAAAGCTAGCAACCGCCGTAGCCACTGTAGCTTGGTTTGTCCAACTTGGGTCATGGCCTTCCAACCACCGGCCCCGCTGATGGCGGCACAGGTACGCAACAGCCATATTTCATTGAGAGAGTAGAGGTGATTTTTGTCTGAGCGTGGGTCCTTCAGCGAGGCAAAGACCTTAGTCAATCCGGCAAGCATGGTGCTGTAGTAGCAGCGAAATAAATGTCACTGTGCCCTACAACGCCTTGTTTATGAAATATTTATTATCATGCGGTTGCCCTGACCAGAGGCGGTAAAACGAAACAGCACCAAAGGATAAGCGTTATAGTGCCGCCCCATGCCGGCCGCACCCAACCATCCTCTTCGCGCCATCACCGCGGTGGTCACCGCGATGGTCTTGTTGTCGGTCCAGGACATGACCGTCAAATGGATGAGCGACTCTTATCCACTGCATCAAGTGATGTTGGTGAGAGCTTCGGTAGCGACGCTGATCATCCTTCTGATCATGCGCGTAGAGATCGGCTGGCGGGGACTGCGCACATCGCGTCCCGGCGCCCACTTGGCCCGGAGCCTGCTGACCGTGCTGGCGAACTCTACCTATTTCCTAGGCGTGGCGGTCATGCCATTGGCCGAAGCGATGGCGGTGTTCTTTGTCGCCCCATTGCTCATAACCGCATTGTCCGCCCTACTCCTGAGAGATCCGGTGGGGCCGCGCCGCTGGACCGCCGTCGCCATCGGCTTAACCGGGGTGATCATGATATTGCGGCCAGGTGCGGAGGCGGTTTCGCTGGTCGCCCTACTACCCCTGGCGGGCGCCTGCGCCTACGCCGCCATGCAGATCATAACCCGCCGTCTGGGCACCACCGATCCGGCCTCGACGATGGCGTTTTATATACAGATGACCTTCATCGCAGTCAGCACCACCATGTATCTCATCGCCGGAGATGGCGCCTTGGCACACGGTGCGGATCCCGCTTTGCAATTCCTATTACGCGAATGGATCACACCCACGCCCAGGGATGGCGCGATCATGGTGGCTGTGGGCGTAGTCAACGGCGCGGTGTCTTATCTGCTGTCTCAAGCGTATCGCAGCGCAGAGCCCTCGCTGGTAGCCCCCTTCGAGTACACGGCTTTACCGCTGGCGGTCGGTCTAGGCTTTTTGGTCTTCGGCGATATCCCCGATACGCAAGCCTCGCTCGGCATCGTGCTGATCATAGGCAGCGGCCTCTACGCCATGTACCGGGAGACGGTACGCCGCCGCCAGCGGGCCGAGAAACAAAGCGGTTAGCTGCATGGCTTGTGACAAACCCGGCATGGCCACTGAGCCCTGTCACGCCAGCGCGTCAAGAGCAGGCGCGTCACTCACTGCACCACCGCTGGCGGGAATGGTACCCGGGCGCAGCTCCAGTGCTTGCAACGCATCCCCGCCGCCATAGGCACAATGCAAGCCCCACCTTCTGCCAGGCTGGAAGCCAAAACGCCCGTAATACGCCGGATCGCCCAACACCACGGCAAACCCGCAACCGGCGAGGCGGCACGCCGCGAGTCCCTCGCGTACCCGTTGCGCGCCTAGACCCCGCCTGCGCCTATCCTCCGCCAGCCCCAATCCCGCTACACTAGCGACCGTGAACGGGCTAAACGCTATGTAACCAGCCAGCTCCCCGTCCTCATCACCCACGAGCGCGATGGCCAGCATGTACGCGGTGCGCAACCGTGCCACCAGCCCGGCCTCTTGGCTAGCCGGAAAACTGTCCGTCAACAACTTTCTTACATAGGGGCCGTCCGACGTGTTCTCCTTACGAATAAGCGAACTTGCCCCCCAAGCGCAGCCTGGCCACTGCACAGACACAGCAACCCTCCCTTAGATCTAACGGTACAATTGCCTGCTGGAGACACTGGATAGGCATTATCAGGATGAGGCGCACGATCTTATTAGCCATAGTTGCGGCGACTGTTCTAGCCGGATGCGCAACACCCTCTACACTCAGGCCCGGTGTTTCGTCAGTGGCCGCGGAGTTGGAAGCAAAAACCCAGCGAGAACTGGCGCTACGGGCATACTTTGACGAGAACCAACGTCTGCAACGGGTTGCGTATCGAATACTAACCCGCAGTGTACCGCTTTGCGGCGAGCGTGTGAGTTATACCATCGGTATGCGCGCCACTAACAACTTGGAGCTACAGGACGGATGGCGCGACGCCGCCCGCGAGGCGCTAGGGATTACCGATTTAATGCAAATAACGTTCATTGCGCCGCAGTCCCCCGCGCAAGCAGCCGGACTGCGCGTCGGCGATGTATTGGAGAGTATTGCCGGTTGGAGCGTACCAGTGGGGGAGTCCGCAGCGGAACAAACCCGCGAACAACTGGCTAAATCACTCATGTCGGGACAACCGCTCTCTATACAGGTACGCCGCTCCGGTGAAGCGCGGGCGTTTACAGTGACGCCAGTGCAAACCTGTGCGTTCGACGTGGTGTTAGACCCTAGCGATATAAAGAACGCCTATGCCGATGGCGATCGGATCGTCATGCATAAAGGCATGATGGAGTTTCTCCGGACCGATGAGGAAGTGGCCTTCATCGTCTCCCACGAACTCGCTCACAATGCCATGGGTCACATCGACTCGAAGAAAACCAACGTCATCGCCGGAGGCGCGGCGGGGTTGCTGGTGGATGTGCTCGCCGCGGCGGCAGGCGTCAATACCGGCGGACAATTTACCGAGTTGGGCGCGATGGCGGGCGCGGGCGCTTATTCCGTGGAGTTTGAGCAAGAAGCCGACTATGTAGGACTGTATTACATGGCGCTGGCCGGCTTCGATATCCGCGAAAGCGCTAACTTCTGGCGCCGCATCGCCATTCAAAGCCCACAGAGCATCGAGCACAAATCGACCCATCCGACATCACCGGAACGATTTGTGGCTATTGCAAAAACAGTCAAGGAAATTGCCACCAAAAGGTCGTCAGGCGAGCCGTTGCAGCCGAATATGGAAGTAAAGCCGAAAGCCTCTACGGTGCCCGGTGCCGATGAACAGGTCGATCGATAATCTCGCCAGAGACGCCGTGCCGGCCGGCTAGGCCGCCCGGGTAATCGGCGGTGTACTGTGGAATATTGTCCATTCTCACCGGACGGCGTAGACCAGCTCTCATGCAAGAGCGGCAAGCGGATCGGTGCCATCGTCCAGGTAAGATTTGCCGATGTTCGCGACACCCGCTGCGCGCACAGTATCCGCCCCGCCGGCTAGTTGCCCCTGAGTATCTGTCGGCAAATCCCGCACAGCCTGTTGCAGTCAATCATCGCACGCACCTGGGGTACCGGTACCGCCGGTGCGCGCCCGGAGTTCACGTAATATCGATGCCGCGGCCACGGCGCCCGCAACGTCTTGGCGCTGCCACATGAGCACTGTTTGCAATTCCAAGGTGATAGTCTGGCCATGGCGCTCGCCGAGCTGGCGCCCGATGACAATTGACAGCTCGCTTAACACTGCCCCGAACCCAGCATGCGCACCTGCCTGGACATCTGGCGCCTCGGTAAAAGCCAGGGCGATGAGCGATGGGCAGCCGCTGGCCGCTACCCGTTGACCTTGGGCAGCCGCGCGGGGCGCTCAGTCGGGTCCCGCCTCAACCCCCGTATCGACACGACCGTACAACGACACGGCTCACCTCACTGGACAAGCCTGACCCACCCAGCACGATAATCTGCGCGGTGCTCACCACCACCCCTGACCCCACACACGCGCCAAAGCAGAGCCATTGACTCTGTTGAACCCTCCCGCCCTAGAGACACTTCACACCCTATAAGTTCACCGCTATGGCCACCGCCTTGGCCGGGCAGATGAACGCCCCCCGGAGGGCTGCGCTGTCCTCCTTCGGGGAGAGTGCCTAGGGCTGCTCGTTGACCGCGCGACCACCGACCGCGGCAACCGCCGGGCAGCGCCTAGCTACGGCGCGCCAAGCGGCGCCACAGCGCCTGTGTCGAAGACATCGACTAGTGATCGGCTTGGCCGCAATACACACACCCCCGTATAGATCGCAGTCACCATAATCCAATAGAGCCGGTTCTCTATGCCTTTGCTCTCTTCACGGCACGCTTCGAGCAGGGTGCGGCGCTCGGCGCTGGTTAGAAACCGTGTTCGCCCGTTGTCCACGTGTGATCGTCGGACAGCTTGGACAAGGTTCTGGTCTTCTCTCAACACGTGCCAGTCCTCTTTATGGCTGCGGAATAGACGCTGCTGAGAACATTCAAGCAGTGCGCCACCGTTGCGTTCGGCCGACGGCCTGCCCTGATACCACGGATGAACAGTGCAGACAGTAATTCGTCGCGGCACTCAGATATGAGGCGTGGCAGCTCAGGGTCTACGGCCTTGTACTTGCCGAGCCTCAGTGCCCGATAGGCGAGTTGATCGGTGTACGTCTGCCTCGTCTTTTTCTTCTTGGTTGGCAAAGCGAAACGCTAGTAGCGGGCGATGAATTGGCCCACCGTCAGGTGCAGCGAGTCGACCACGACCGAATCTTTCCTAAGCTCCGTCTCCTGGCCCCACGGTTCTGCGGCAAGCGGTGTGCCGAACGTTCTGCTTGACCCTTCACCCCGTGACAGAGACCACCACCTTATAGCGTGCGGCCCCTGGCAGTCACCCTAGTTTCGATACTTGCCATCAAAAACGGCCTTCTGCTACCTTCGCTTAGTGGTATCGGGCGGGTATATAGTGTCGCCACGACTCCGGTCACAGTTCGGGGGATGACGATCAGTTGCCGCAAGGCGTTCCTCTACGATCTACCCCTGAAATTTCGTGACAAAATTTCAGATGCCCCTAAGCGTTTGATTTTCAAAGACAATGCCGGTGTAGCTCAGTTGGCAGAGCAACTGATTCGTAATCAGTAGGTCGGTGGTTCGAGTCCACTCACCGGCACCATTTCTCAAACGAAAACATCCAGAAAATTCCCGGAAAACCATCCTGCTAATTTGGGAATCTTCAGGTTAGGTAATCCCCCCGAAAAGTAGCGGTATTGAGAAGTGGAATGTTCTCGTAGTGTGAACGAAGGCGATCCCACATGACAAAGTCCCGATACCCAGACAGCCCGATCATCAGCATCCCGAAGCAGGCCTAGACCGGCACGCCGGTTCCAGAGCTTTGCCGCGAACACGGTATGAGTTCGGCCATGTTCTACACATGGCAAGCGCGGTATGGCGGCCTGGATGCGTCGCTAATGGCCCGTCTCAAAGAACTGGAGGACGAGAACCGCCGACTGAAGAAGAGGTACGCCGAGGAGCGGCTTGTTTCGGCGATCCGCAAGGAGGCTCTCGAGGGAAAGTACTGAGGCCCTCTCGCAGACGTGAGAGGGCCAAGAGCACTCAGGCGGCACACGGCACGGGCAGCGCAGTGGTGTGTCGCGCCCTTGGTCTCAGTGAGACCGGCTATCGCTAGCGCGCGAAGCTCTGTGAGGAGAACGCACTGATTGCCGATGGGTGGGTGCGTCTGACCCACGATCAGCGCAACTGGGGCTTCGGGCCATGTTGCCTGTGCCTGCGCAACGTCAAAGGCTTTCGCTGCAATCATAAGCGGGTGTGGCGGGGCTACCGGGAGTTCGAGCTAAATCGACGGGTTGAGCCGAAGCGGCGCATTGTGCGTGACAAGCCGGCGCCTTTGGCCGTGCCCGATACCATCGATCGCACCTGGCCGATGGACTTTATGCACGAGCGTTTGGGAACCGGCGGTACTTACCGGCTATTGCACATCATCGACGATTTCAGTCGCCAAGGTCTGGCCATCGAGGCCGATTTCTCGTTGCCGTCTGAGCGTGTCATTCGGGTGCTTGACCAGTTAATGGCGCGGCAAGCGGCCAGTGCTACGAGGTGATAACGGCCCTGAGCACGTCAGTGCCGCGCTAACATCCTGGGCTGAACAGCAGGGGCTCCGGCTAGAGTACATCCAGCCAGGAAAAGCGCACCCAAACGGCTACGCCGAACGTTTCAACCGAACGGTGCGCTACGATTGGCTTGGTCAATACCTGTTTGATTCAATCCAACAGGTCCAACCATACGCTAGGCGTTGACTTTGGACCTACAACAACGAACGGCCGAACATGGCCTTGGCAGGCATCACCCCGAAACATCGGTCATCGTTCATGCCGGCCTTCCATTTGGTTGTTGCTACCACTGTATTTAGGGCAGTAACAGCTTGCGCTTGCGCGGCTCAGGGTTACGCCGGTAAGTCGTCGCGCGTGAGGCCTGACCGTCCGCCTTTCGGCAAGTATCGGTAGAGGGTGGCAGGACTGGTATTCGGCCGAGTTGCCACTTCTTGTACGGCCCTCTCTGGGTCGGCGAGTAGCGCCCTTGCAACAGCCATGTCTTTCTCAGAAAAGGATTTCGGTCTACCGCCCTTACGGCCACGGGCACGCGCAGCCAGTAGGCCGGCAGTCGTGCGCTCTCGAATGAGGTTGCGTTCGAATTCCGCGATTGCGCCGAAGACTTGGAACACAAGCCAGCCGCCGGATGTCGTCGTGTTGAGGTGCTCGGTCAAGCTGACAAGCCCGACGCCAGCCGCGTCGAGGCGGGCGGCCAGTTCGAGCAGGTCCTTTAGGGAGCGGCCTAGCCTATCTAGGCGCTAGACGACCATCACGTCACCTGATCTGGCGCAATCTAAAGCGGAGATGAGTCCCTCACGATCTGCACGTATCCCAGATTTCGTATCCGTGTAGATGCATGTGTAGCCAGCGGCCTCCAAAGCATCGCGCTGCATAGACACGCCTTGGTCGGTGGTGCTGATTCTGGCGTATCCGATCTTCATGGCGCGCTGAGACTCTCTCAAAAGCCGACGGCGTTATATCAATATTGAGAGACTATTACGAAAGAAAGTTTTGAGATATGGTAGGCAGAACTAAACGACTATTGGACGATTCTGTCCCGAGTGTCTCGAAAACGGTCGTTTTTGAGGTGGGCCTGCAGGAAGGAAGCCTATGGTCAGAGAGGAAGCGTCTGAAGAACTCACGTCAGTGAGTGGCCCGGAGGTACGGGTTCTTCTGAGTGGTGGACTCGATTCAGCGTGTTGTCTCAGCTTCTACAAGAATGCCGGGCGACCTACGGATGCTGCCTTTATCGATTTCGGGCAGAGCGCTCGTTACAAGGAATTCGAGGCAGCGAAAAGCCTAGCGGCACACTATCAAGTCCGACTGAATCGCTTCGATTGGACTGCAGGGTCGATGAAGCTGGCCGGAGAAGTGCTCGGAAGGAACGCATTCTTTCTCTTTGGTGCACTAATGGAGGCACCTTCGTCTGTGACGGGAATCGCTATCGGCATTCATGCAGGGACCGGCTATGCGGACTGCAGTCCTGCGTTCGTTGAAGAGATGCAGCGTGTTGTTGACCTTTACTCGGGCGGTCGAATCTCCGTATTGGCACCATTTGTCGATTGGTCTAAGCCCGACATTTGGGCGTATGCGAAGTCGCAATCAGCGCCGATTCCCTTGACCTATAGTTGCGAGACAGGAGGAGACGCACCTTGTGGCGTGTGCCTGTCTTGCAAGGATCGGGAGAAACTGAATGCACTTTAGGTCTCGCAATCCGCAAACCCCATTGGGAGCAGATGTGGATCTACCACTGCTTGTGCCGTCATTCTCGAGCAAAGGCTTCGGATTCTACGTAGAGAAGTCCGAGGGCACAGAGCGAGTTCACTCGGAAACGAATGGGGCCTTGGATGTTTTGGGAGCTTATCTCCACGAATCCTTCCTCATTAGTGCGTATGACTTATTTCATGACCACTACGCCTCTCCGAAAAAGCACCTTGAGACGCCGCGCCTGTTATTCCTCGACAGCGGTGGATATGAACTGGCGCCAGAGTTTGATTCGACGGAGCCGAAGATTACGCCTGTGCGCAACCTTCCATTCTCTTTCGAAAACTATCTGGCCGTCCTTGACGACTTGGTAGAGACTAATAGCGACGCTTCGATTCTGGTCGCGAACTACGACTGGGACACCAAGCACACACCATTTGAGCGGCAGATTCAAAGCTCTAAGCGTCTATTTGACTCTTATCCCCATTGGGGAAAGAACCTCCTGTTGAAACCCGCATCTGACAGGAGCGACGTAATTGAGGTAGATGCTCTTCTGCCGGTTGTAGCGGAATTGCGTGACTTCGATGTAGTTGGAGTAACTGAGAAGGAACTTGGCCACGATCTTCTCGACAGGTTGCGCCGCCTCGCTAGGCTTCGTGTTCTCCTGACCCGTAACGACATCCACGTTCCTATCCACGTTTGGGGCGGGCTGGACCCTACAATCACGCCGCTGTACTACTTTGCCGGCGGAGAGATCTTCGATGGAGTCTCGTGGATGAGGTACTACCTTCATGAAGGACTAGCGGTCAACCTCGAAAGCTCAATCCAGATTCGTGGTGATCTCGCGGCTCCCTATGACGAGTCAATTGTGACCGCTCTTAGCAGCAACATTTCTTATCTGGCAGGGTTGGCGACCAGTTTACAGGTCTTCGGATCGTCGGAGAATCAAGATTTTACTGTATTTGAGCACGGCCGGGAGAATCTCAAGCGCGCATTCGAGACCATGCGGTCTCAGATCTCAGAGCTAGAGGAGATTTGGTAATGGGAGGAGGAGGCGGGGGTCGCTATATACCCGCGTCCAGTCCTTCGCTGCGGGCCAAGGTCGATGCGGCTCGCGAGGCGGAAGCGAAGAGACTAGAGGGCGATGTCAACGGCTATCTGCAAGATTGCTTGAAGAACTACAACGACAGAGATGCCGAAAAGATTGGGGAACGCCTTGGCGAGTTGAAAGACATCGTCGGCGATGATGTCGATATCGACTCGGTTCTGTTCGGCGGATCCGTCGCCAAGCACACCTATGTCGAAGGCCTGAGCGATGTGGACGCACTGTTGGTTCTCAATAGAGAGAACACTGTCGGACTATCGCCACAGCAACTGCTGGACAATTTGACGGACATCATTCGCGACAAGTACACCGGGCGCGAGATAGAGAGCGTTGACAAGGGCAATATGGCAGTGACCGTGGCGTTTCGCGACGGCTCGGAGGTCCAGTTACTCCCCGCCGTCAGGGTGGGAAAGGAGGTTCGCGTTCCAGATGCCTCTGGTAGCGGGTGGAACGCGACCAATCCAGCGGCATTCAAGGACCAACTGACTTCAGCGAACAAGCGGCTTGATGGCTCTTTGGTTCCGACAATCAAACTCATGAAAGCGTTGGTTTCTCGTCTGCCGGAGCAGCAGCGATTGACCGGATACCATCTGGAGTCACTCGCGCTCGATGCCGCGAGCGGATACAAAGGGGGCACTAGTACACGCGAAGTGCTGATGCATGCACTAAAGCATTCTTCAGAGCGGGTGAAGACTTCGTTACCAGATGCTACTGGACAGTCGAGAACGGTTGACGGGTACCTCGGGGCGGCGAACAGCACGAACAGACGAGTGGTATCCCAAGCTCTCGCCAGTCTGGCAAGACGGCTCGAATCTGCCCGTTCTGTCGGGCAATGGAAGTCCATGTTTGAGGGTGACCGAAATTCCTAGTCAGCAAGAGATTGAACGGCAGTACTCCGTAGCTAGCCAAACGTTAGCGATGCATCACATGCTGAAGGATAGATACAGGTTTCGCGCGAGATTTGCTGAAATCTTGCTACTGATAGCGTCCGTAGTCTTCTGCGCTTCAACATTTGCCTCTGGCGAGACGTATGGATTCTTTGAAATTGATGCTTTGCAGACGAAATTCGTTTTGGGTATCGCATCTGTGGCAGCGTTCGCCGGTGCGTTGGTTCTTGCGGTGTTCGACTGGCCTGGAAAGGCATCAAGGCATGAAGATGCAACCCGCAAATGGACATTGGTCTTACAGGAGTTTCGGGAATCTCGCGGGCCTGACGCAGGATGGCCTGAGGACAGGCGCGAAGAACTGTCGCGTGCGTATTGGTCGGCGAACGAGAATACCCTCCCAATCCCTGATGCCGACTTCAACACGCTTAAGTCCGCATACTTGACCAAAGTTGAAGCAAGCAGGCTTATTTCGCGTAATCCGGGCTTGCCGAGCATGTTCGCATGCTTCGCAGTGAGGGCCAGAGGAACCATAGGGCTGTTTCACAACAAGAAAGAAGAAACGGAGAGGAGGAAGGAGCGTGGAGGCGGTACTGACGAAAGCGAAACTGGTGAATAGGTATCTCGATGCAAAGGACTTCCTCATCCACCGCGGATTCGCAGACGAGATTGACTGGCAGGACGCAACCGTTGATTCGGATTTTTGTGAGTCGGACTTCTTGCGAGAAGGTGCTTGGGTGATCCTTTCGTCAGGGATGCGTGAGGCAGTAATCGCGAGAGTCTTTCCTGCAATCGGACGTGCGTTCCGTGACTGGCGGTCGGCGACGGAAATTGTCGAAGCGGAGCAAGAGGTTTTCGGCGCGGCATTTCAGCTATTTGGTCATCGAGCAAAAGTTAACGCCATGCTGGCATTGGCGGGAGAAGTTAGCGCAAGCGGCTTTGACTCCGTAAAGCATAGAGTCAAGTCGGAGGGCGCCGACTACCTGCATACGTTTGCGTTCATAGGACCCGTCACGAGTCTTCATCTAGCCAAGAACCTTGGTGTGGATATTGCGAAACCCGACCGACACCTAGTAAGGATTGCGAAGACCGCCGGGTACCTTGACGCGCAAGTCCTATGCGAGACGATCTCCGATGTCACTGGGGATCGCGTATCTGTGGTTGACATTGTGTGGTGGCGATTCGCAACTTTGGTACCGCGCTATCTGGACTGGCTGCTTGACCTTGACTCTAAGACCATGGCGCCTATATTCGATCTTGATCCAGAAAACGTTACTGTAAGTGCTTGATTCTATTGACAGGGCTTTTACCTTAATTCTTTGATGAAGTTAGTGGAACTTATTGTTTATAAAGGAATTGTCGATTCTAGTTCCTCTCGCTCACAATCAGTAAGCCGGCAGTTCAAGTCCGCCCACCGGCAGTATTTTTATAAAGAAATCAGTTAGTTACGCCGGCTCTGATCGCCGCACAGAAAATACGCCGAATACTTCTTTGAAAACGATCACTGGCGAGGTGGGGTGCGCCGGCGGTTGCTGGCCCGCATGGGAAGCCGTTGGCGGCGGTAGAGTGATCCTTCATCGCCCCGCTCTTGTGTCCGCTCTTACCGGAGTCGCCCGCCACGTCGATCCCGCCGGTCAACGCCTTGGGCCGTAGCTCGCGCAGCGCTGGCCGCTTGCACTGTTCCTCGGTCTTGCGCCAGATGGCGGCGCCAGCCTCGGCAGCGGCGTCCGTGAACCGCCTCGCCATGCACTCAACGGTAAACACGTTGGCCGCTCTCCAACCGCCGCATCCAGCGCGGGTAGCAGAGCAGCGATAGGGAGTGCACATGCTGCTCGCGCTTTCACGGCCGGAACCAGCGTAGCGTCCGGTCAAGGCCAGCCGCAGCCTCGAACTCAATCACCCTGTCCTGGCCGTTCTTTCTGGCCGTAAAACGCAGGTCGTTCCCGGCGGCCGCGAACGCCCGTGGACCGAGCACACCGCTTGGGCGGTGCGAAACGGGGTAGCTCAGATTGCGGACTCCGCGAGGCCATGCCGCGGGTAGCCGAGTGGCGATAGCTGCGTAGTCATCGTCACCAACGCAGACATCCCGCTTGGGTTCAGCACCAGACGCGATGGCCCGGGACGAGTCTGCGGTGAGCATGCCGTGCTTGATGGCGTGTTTGAGTACGTTCCGTATGACCGCCAAGCAGGTTGTTGTCGCCGCTCGGGCTGCTGTCAAGCCAGGGGCTGAGACACTGGCGCAGCCCCATTGGGCCGTCACACCGATGGGCCGTCACCTTGATGCTCGGTACAGACAACAGCCCGGAGGTCTCGATCCGCCTGCGGGGTATTCGCTGGTAGTCGGCCTTCGTGCGCATTCCTAGGGGCCGATTTGTCCGGCCCACTGGAGGGTTCGGCAGAACGGTCTCGCGCCAGCGCCAGCCTCTTGTCCTTCGCTTCCGGGACTTGCTTGCCGGCTATTCCGCTCGACGCAGAAGACGCCCGTGCGGCCATTACGGTACCGTCCAGCCGCTAGCGCCCGATCACCCTTGCGCCGTGGACGGCCCATGCTCAATGACGGCCATGCAGTCGGGCGGCCACCGCCTAGACCAAGGGAGCCGGAGCATTCGGTTCGCCGCCCCGGCCGAATACGGCGAGCGCCACCCGCCATTCCCCCGCCATCATGCGGGCGGGCAGCACCCCGGTGCGACAGCCGCGCTGTCGCTGCGCTGCGGGTAGATGGATTGTGCGCAAAGCGCAGCTCATTCAACTTCGGCAGCGTGATCCAGTTTGCGCCGGCGCCGTGCGTAGCCGGTGGGCCGAATCGAGCTGTTGCTGGATCTGCAAACAGCGCAATGCGCCCGTGGTCTGAGGCTTGACGTGACCGGGGGATTAGGCGGCACTAGCCTCGCAATTGACAACCCCAATATGCCCCGGCGGTCAAGGATATGCCGGTGCAGGCGCTGGACCCGTTGCGCAAATCCGGCGCTGCCCACCGGCTCATCGACGTGCGCACGCCAGAGCATCGATGGCTCGGTGCTCCTTGAGCAGGACACTATCGGCGAAATCGAGCGCTTGGAGAAGGGCACCATGCCGGTGTTCTACTGCCACACTGGTAGGCGCAGCGCCCAAGCTGCCGAACACTTCCGGCGGCAAGGCTTGAGCAATGTGTACAACGTGGCGGGTGGGATTGAGGCTTGGTCCCCAGAGGTGGATGCCAGCGTTCCTGCCCACTGAAGTACCTACCTACTTAACTAGGCTGATTTTCAAGCGCGGGCGTGCTCGCCGCCCGCGCTTGCTAACCCTGCACCCGCTTGCCAACCCTGCACCTTTGACATGGCCCGTTAGCTGTCATACGCAGCGCTATATTCACGATAGTTATTGGCACGATAGTTATTGGCACGGTAGTTATTGGCCCCATTGTGGTGGCATGCTAGGTGATACTAGCGGTGCCCGTAGTGGTTGAGGAGGATGGTTCATGGGCGAGCCGGGACGCATGAATCCGCGTAGGCTTCTAGCAGGCGCGTTATGCGTGCCCATTGTCCTCGTTCTCCTATTAACTTTCGCCCCACCAGCGCTGGCGTGGACACACGCCGTCTCCGCGCAAGGCAAGCACGACATTACGGTGCGTATTCCCACCGGGGGGCGCTATGCCATCCGCGCCAGCGGCCCAGCTGGCGTGGCGCTGCGTCTAGTGTCCAGGTTGCGCGGACCGGGGCCGTGGCATGGTAAGGCCGGGGAGCAAAACGGGGCGTGGAATACGTTCATCGAGGCAGGCGTACACCGCATTGATACCTGGGGGGCTGAAGGGGCGGCGGGCAGTGCGGATGTTGCGGTGCTGCCGTTCGCGGAATTGAACACCGCGCCGCTCGAGTTACAACCGGTGGACAACGTCAGCACCACCTTGGCGCAAGGACAAGCGCGCAGCTTCTGGGTGACCCTGACCGAAGCGGAGCAGTTGATTCTAGAGGCCGCCGGACGCTCGCTGGAGGGGCTGCATATTCGGCGCGATGGCCGGTGGATTTTGCGCACGGACGATGCTTTTGCAACCGTCGAGGAGCCCAGTGAAGGCAGGCCGTTGCGTTTCGTGAGATTGAGCACTGCGCTCGGGCCTGGGCGCTACCGGGTGAGCGCGTACGGCGGGGCGGTGCTCGATTGGGCTGACGGCAGCGAGGAGCAACCGCTTTATCTGCGCAGGGGGATCCCGCGCTTGCCGAGTACTTACCGCGCCGCGCATAAGGCCAGCCCTTTTGGTGTGGACCGGTTTTGGGTACCTGCCAGAGCTGGCGCATTCCGCCTGGAGTTGCCGCTCAGCGCCAGGGCGGCCATAGGCGTATCGACCATTGCCACCCCCCAGGCCAAGCGTCGGATCTTCGCTGCGCCGATGGCACAGGCGCGGATCAGCGATGCGAGCAAGGTGCCGATCGCGCGGCTTTATCTTGATCGGACCACGCCGCTGGCCGAGACCGGCGGGGCATTCGATTTGGTAACGGTTGAACGGCAGGCGCACGCCTCTTACACCCTACAGATGTACGTGCCAACGGGCCGCGCGGTATTGCGGCAGGCCGGCGAATACTGGGTTGAGAGCGTGATCCCCGGCGCCGCGCGCGATGAGCTAGGCGCCAACGGCTTGCTGTTCGTGGGCCCCAGTCAAAATAACGATCCGCCGTTGGATCAAGAGGCTTTGGTGATTCTGCACGGCGGTGTCAATTGGCAGCGCCGCTTTAACCTCACTGCCAAAGCCCAGGCGTGGTTGCGGGTGGTGGAGCCAGGCTCTTACAAATTTACCGGTTCCGGGGTGCGAGCCGCCTATGCCGTACGGCCATACAGCCGCCCGCGCACGGGTAAGTGGCAAGCGGTGCAACCGGATGCCGATGGCGTTGTTGAGCTGGTCCAAGGTTACTACCGGCTGACCATCACACCGGAGCGACCAGGGGTACACGGATTTGGGCTGAGCGGTGCGAGAGCCTCGGGTGCGGCGGTTATGCTGCCGTCCGTGGCCCGCTTCACGGCAAAAGTGGCCGCTCGGGAGCAAGCCATCATTCGGCTAACGCCCGCTCAGGGCGAAGACGCCGGGCTGTTGGTGCGAAAGTTGCCACTCACCTTAAAGCATCCGCTCGCCATGACCCTAGATCCCGGCGCGCCAACATTGTTACCGCTACGGTTGGCGGCGCCCGGGACGTTATCGGCGCTAGGGCCCGGAACGCTGGAGGTCCGCGCCTTACCCGGTCCTTGGGCGGCATCAGCCCGTTTGGATACCGGCCCGCACCATCTCGAGGTGCGCAACCGCGGCGCGGCGCCGGTACAGGCCATGCTGCGCTGGCAGCCGGAGGAACGAGCATCGCCCGCTGAACCAACACCAGTGCGCCCGCCGGATAGGTTAACGCTTGAGGCTCCTAGGCAAGTACGGTTGCATCGAGATTCACCGGCCCAGTTCGAAATCCACATCCCGCGTGACGGCCTCTACGCGCTCGGAACCACCGGATTGTTGGCGACGGTGGCGCGAGTGAGTAGCCCCCTAGTCCCGGCCCTGTATGAGGCAAAAAGTAATGGCATGGGCCGCAATGCGCTCATTGAGGGGTACTTGCCGAAGGGTGAATACCTGCTTGATGTGGCCACTTTGGGTAAGAGCGAGGGCCTGGCTGGTGTTTTCGTGCTTGAACTGAGGCTCGACCCCATGCCGGGTGTGGTGACACCGGATGGCGCCGTGGCGATGCGTGTAGCGGCGGGAAGCGGACGGGCAGGGCAGGTCCGGGTGGCGGAGGATGGGCGTTATAGGTTGCGCGTGATGGGCGCCGGCCACCACCGCTTCAATGTGGCCCTGTCCGATGCAGGAGGGCTCCCGCTGGTGGCACCCGGCAGCCGTGGCGAGGTGGAACTGGATCTCAAAGCCGGCAGCTATCCGCTGCGGATATTCCCACCCGCGCAAACGGCGAACGTAGTCGCCGATTTGACGCGGTTGCGCGAGCCAGCGCTATACGATGGGCGCGGGCCGCACGAATTGGCGTTGGGGCAGATGGCCGCTCACCGCTGGCTGCAGCCGGAGGCCGGCACCGGGCAAATAGCGGATATCTGGGCGTTCACGTTGAGTGCGCCGGCTGAGGTCACATTGGCGGCTAGCAACGGCATGACGGGCACTCTTGCCGCGCAAGCGCCGGGGCAGCGTGTTGCAACCTTGCTGGCGGATAAAAGCTGGCGCGGTGAACTGCCGGCGGGGCGGTACCAAGCCCGTCTGTCCCATGGACGCAAGGGCAATCGAATCGATTACACGGTGGCCGTATCGGTGTCCGAGCTACTGCCCGGACAGACCCGGCGTTTGCGGGTGCCGCGGGTTGTACCAGCGTCTCTTACCGAGGGCCGCTTCGTGTTTCGCTCCCACGGGGATACCGATGTCCGGGCTGAATTGGTGAACCGTTCGGGTGTGGTGGTGGCGCGGGCGGATGACAGCGAGGGGAATTGGAATTTCGCTTTGTTGGCGCAGGCCAAGGAAGAACGGTACTCACTGCATGTATACCCGGTCGCAGCCGAAAGCGGTGTGACCACCGTATCGTTGACCGAAGTGGGCGGCGGTGCGGGTGCTTTGGCAATGGGCACGCCTGAAGATGAAGTTCGCCGCCTGAGCCCAGGCGCGTCCTCGGTGACGCTTCGACCCGGCACCGTGGCCAAGCTCTCACTACACGATCACCGCTTGCCTGGTCTTGTGCGGATCAACACACAAGCGGTTGCCCCTGCCCTGGACGCTCCTGGACTGGCTGCCGATGCCAAGCCAGGGGCGGCGGCGCTGGCTTGGCTGGACAGCCCCCGGAACCTGACACTAAAGGTTGCCGCGCAGCGGGCGGCGCTGGCCCATATCCGCTTGGACCACTTTAGTCATGGCGCGGTTGCGGCCTTATCCGCTGTTGGCACGCCGCTCACTATTGAGGGGGGTACGGTGCGCCAGGTCCGGCTACTGGAGGGACGCAAACGGCTGGTCATGGATCTACCCGCGCTGGCGCACGTACTGGTGGACGGCGCCACTATCGCGGCGGCGCCGGAGGGGGAGCGGGTAACGGTTGAGACGGATGCCCGAGAGCTTTGGCTGTTCAACCCTGGAGAGCGGTCCTTGGCCGCCGCATTGTCACAGACAGTGATAGCCGGCGAGCGCGGAGCACCGGTGAGCGTACGCTATTTCTCATCGCCGGGCCGCTGGCGCATTACTCGGACAGTCGCAGGAGCCGGGGCGGTCGAGGGCTCTGGCTCCCTGCCATTACAAGTATTTGGAGCTGCCAGGAGCAGCAAACTATTACGCCCACAGCCCGCAAGCGCGGTGCTAGAGATCGGACACAGCGCTGGCCTGACCGCCGTGTGGATGCCAACCGCGCCGGCGGACTTGCCCGCACAGATATGGGGCTCCGCCAACACGGGCGCCACGGTGTCAGCCAACACGAGGCTCGTTGTTCCCCGAGGCCGTACCGGCTTGCTGCGCGTCTTTGGCGATGACGCCGCCGTACTGCATTGGCGGGCGGCGGGCACTCACGAGTATGCTTTGCTGGCCGGCGCCAGCCACGATTTTCTGTTAACAGGCCAGCCAGGCACACTGGCTGTGCTGGCGCCCACCAGCGGTGCCCGGGTGTTCGCGCAGCAGGTGCCGGCACTGCCTCTTACTGAGGGCCTGAGTGAACCGGTTTGGCTGGGGCCAGGAATGCGCGCGGCGTTTCATCTGCACTTGCGGGCAGCGGCCGACATTGGCGTAGGTGCCCGCGCGCAGCGTGGCGTGCCCCAAGCGCATTTCCACGATGAGCGGGGTGAGGTTTTGGCGCAAGGCGTCATCCAACGCCATCGGTTGGAGGCAGGTCATTACTGGCTGGTCGTCTCCAATCCTCCCGGCATGGGGCCGCGCAGTGTACAGGCTGCCCTGGTGGGCACCAGTGTGCCAGGGCACGGGCCGCCAGCGGCGCTGGTCGAGAAATATCTGGCCGATCCCATCCCGCTACCGTCACGGTGACAGCGATGTTCGAGGTAACTATTAAGCGGCGCAGGTGGATGCTCGAGATTCTGTTTTGGTGTGGACTGGCCGCCATCTGTGCGCCCGCGCTAGCCGCCCCGCGGCTGGTGCCGGACGGGGTGCTGCGGGCCTGGGACCCGGTCACCGTATTTTTCGATGAAGCGGTCGGGCCAGCGCAGGACGGCGAGGTGTTGGAGCCCGCCGCAGTCGTTAACCCTGGCATAGTTGGCCCCGGAACTATCGGCCCCGGAATAGTAGAGGCATGGCCGGCTCATCCCGGAGCGTTTCGCTGGCTGGATGCACGCACCTTGCAGTTTAGGCCGGTGCAGCCGTGGCCGGCGCTAAAGCCTTTGGATTTCGCCGTACCAGGGGCGGCGTGGCGTATCCAAGCATTATTGGATATTCCAACGCAGACCGTGCCAGCACAGGGCGCCCAGGATCTCGGCGCCATCCGCTCGGTCACGCTGACGTTCGCCGCTGCAATTGATGCCCGCACCTTAGCGCCGCAACTACAGCTGGTACTGACACCATTGCCCGCAACGCTTGCTTTTGCCGAGCGCCGTATATCAGGCGCGGATCTAGACATCAAAGTATTGGACCGGCACACCCGCGACGCGCCGGTGAAAGTGGTCATTACATTGCCGGAACCGCTGGCCGAGGGCACTCAGGCGGAATTGCAACTGCGCCTTGGCGCCGCCCGGAATGCGCCGGTATGGCGCTACCGCTTCGCCACCGCCGCGCCCTTCAGGGTAACCCGCGTAGGCTGTCTGAACGAGCGTCTTCCGGTGCCCGCCGCCGGGGTACTCTACGGCGTGGAGGCGGTCCTGCGCTGCCGAGGACAACGTGGCCTGGTGGTCGAATTCTCGGCGCCGCCGCGGGCCACCGCCCACGCGCAGGTGGCGAGTTTTATACACATCAGTCCGCCGGTGCTTAATCTGCAAGTGAAGCTCGCCGATCGATTGCTGGTGGCCAGTGGCGATTTTGCCGCGGAGCAGCGTTATACCTTGAACCTGTCAGGCAGCACGGTGCTAGCCGATAGCACTGATCGGCGCTTGCACCCCATCGGGCCTACCCGCGTAGTGGTCACGTTCCCTAGCCAGCCACCGTTTTTGCGGTGGGCTGCGTCCCAGGGCGTGGTCGAACTGCACGGACCGCAGCATTTGCCCTTGCTGGGCCGTGCCGAGGAGCAGGTGGATCTCAAGATCTTCGGTGTTGATCCGATGGATCGCGGCTTCTGGCCGTTTCCCGGTGAGCCGGTCAGCGTGCGTGAAGATACGCCGCCGCCCGGGCCGGGTGAAGCGCCAGTGCCGTTCGATGAACCGTCTCAACACCCTGATCCGGCGCGCCTGGCGGCGCATCTGCGAACACTAGGCACGCCGCTTTTTTCCGGAATAGTTTCGGCTACCGCTCAGGCGCGGCGGCAGCGGTGCCCGCTTCGGGTTGGATTTAGCGCCTATTTTGGCGAAGACGCCCGCGGCTGGCCGCCCAGGGACTTTTCTAGTGGGACTACGGCGCGTTCAAGGAAGGCCGGCGAGAAGCTGGATGCGGGTCCAGGTAACCGACTTGGCGCTCAGCACCGTTGCGGCGGCGGACGCATTAAAAGTGGTGGTGACCTCATTGGCTGAGGGTACCCCCGTCGCTGGTGCGAGGGTGACATTGGAGGGATGGCAATACGCTGGCCAAAAGCCCCACTGGCGAACTTTCGTGAGCGCAACGACTGGCCAGGATGGGACTTTCGACTGGATTGGTGGAGGTGATGGCAGCGGCCAGGTCATGCGCCTAGCGGTGCGCACTGACACCGATACGCTGGTGTGGGATCCAGCGCGGCCACCGGAGCAGTTCAGCGATAACCGCTGGGAACCCGATCATTCGTCCTGGTTACAATGGACCCGCTCGCAGCCGCAATACTTGCGGGTCCAAGCAACCGGGCACTGTCATATTTTCACCGAGCGTCCCGTTTACCGCCCGGAGGAATTGGTGCACATCAAAGGATGGTTGCGGGGGCGTGACGCGGGCCAGTTCCACATTCCTGCGGGCGATGAGGTCACTTTGGTGGTCGATGGCCCCGGCGAGCTCCAATGGCGTTACTCGTTGCCGCTGAGCGGGGCGGGTACGTTCTATCACGCTTTTGACGAAACCGGTGTGCCAGCGGGGCAGTACCGGGCATTCGCGGAACTGCAAGGCTGGGCTTCTTGCGGGCACCTCGAGTTCAAGAAAGAAGCTTACAAAATACCCGAGTTCGAGGTGCGCATTTATGGACCCGGCCAGGTGCTCTTGGACCGGCCATTCGAGATGTCGGCCACCGCTCATTATTATGCCGGTGGCCGTGCCTCCGAGCGGCCTGTTATCTGGCAGGTGACCCAGTTCCCGTACACCGATCGATTGCCCCATGCGGCCCGTCACATTGCCAATGGACACGATTACAGTCAGTTCCGTTTCGCCTCCGTTAACCGCTTTGGCGGTGAAAAACCCTTAGAGCCTGTTCAAGATCTCCGAAGCAACAGCGCAATATTTGCAAGTAGCATCATGCCCAACGAGCTTTCGATTAGCCGCTCACAGTTTTTCCACAACCGGCGGTTTTTCTCAAACCATGAGAAGGTT
>WLWG01000079.1_pt1 | contig 94361 bp, 89 predicted proteins | sample 6712871 | NCBI WGS metagenome assembly WLWG01 (sample SAMN12718693, study PRJNA515312) | sponge metagenome | isolation source: marine sponge | host: Mycale hentscheli | place: New Zealand: South Island, Marlborough, Capsize Point | collected 2003-05-01 | reverse complement strand
TAATGGCGCCGGTGATCATCAGCATCTCGCGCATACCCGGACCACCCTTAGGGCCTTCGTATCGAATAATGACGACGTCACCGGCCTGGATAGTCCCGTCCTCGAGCGCATCCATGGCAGCCTGCTCCCGCTCGAATACCCGTGCGGTTCCCTCGAACACCTCCACCGCCACACCCGCGTTCTTCACGACCGCACCCTCGGGTGCCAGCGAGCCCGACAGGATCGTGATGCCGCCTGTCGGAGCGATCGCATCATTCGACGCTTTCAGAATCGTTCCGTCCGGGTCCGGCGGATCGATGTCTGCCAGATTCTCCGCAACCGTCTTACCCGTGACGGTGAGGCAGTCGCCGTGCAGCAGGCCCGCATCAAGCAGCCCGCGCATCACCACCGGAACGCCGCCCACACGATCCACATCACTCATCACGTATCGACCGAAGGGCTTGACGTCCGCGAGCAGCGGCACCTTCGAGCCGATGCGGTGGAAGTCCTCAATGTGCAGGTCGACCTTGGCTTCATGGGCGATCGCCAACAGATGCAGGACCGCATTGGTCGAGCCTCCAAAGGCCATGATCACCGCGATGGCGTTTTCCAGGGATTGCCGCGTGATGATGTCGCGCGCGGTAATGCCGAGGCGGAGTAACTCGACCACCGCCTCACCGCTCTTGCGTGCGTGCGTGTCTCGGCGGCGATCGACGGCAGGCGGAGCGGCTGACCCCGGCAGCGACATTCCCATCGCTTCGGCGGCACTCGCCATCGTGTTAGCGGTGTACATGCCCCCGCAGGCGCCTTCACCAGGACAAATGGCTCGCTCGATGCGGTCGACGTCTTCTCGAGACATCAAACCACGCGCGCACGCACCCACGGCCTCGAATGCGTCGATAATGGTGACGTCCTTCTCCGTACCGTCGCTCAGCTTCACGTGGCCGGGAAGAATGGAACCGGCGTACACGAACACCGACGACACGTCGAGCCGAGCCGACGCCATCAGCATGCCCGGCAGCGACTTATCGCACCCGGCGAAGGTGACCATGCCGTCGAGCCTTTCCGCTTCGACAACCGCCTCGACCGAGTCCGCGATGATCTCGCGACTGACCAGCGAGAAGTGCATGCCCTCATGCCCCATGGAGATGCCGTCGGAGACGGAGATGGTTCCGAATTCCAGTGGGTAGCCGCCGGCGGCGTGGACCCCCTCCTTGGCCGATGTCGCCAGTCGCTTCAGCGACAGATTGCACGGCGTGATTTCGTTCCAGCTCGATGCGATGGCCACCTGCGGCTTGGTGAAGTCTTCATCGCCCATACCGACCGCACGCAACATGCCACGGGCCGCAGCCCGCTCGAGCCCATCGGTTACCTGGCGACTGCGGGGTTTGATGTCTGGCATAAGGAAATCCTAGTCCGCAGAATTCAGCCGGAAGCCACCACATTGCGCAGAGGTTGATCGTTCCGCCAGCACTCCACTTGCTCGCCGATCAACTGCTGCGCCAGTCGCGGAAACGCGTCGGTGTCACCGCCGATGTGTGGAGTGATGAAGACACCGGGAGTCGACCACAGCCGGTGGGTCTCGGGCAACGGCTCCGGCTCGGTGACATCCAGCGCGAAATCCAGGCGCCCTGCGTGCCGAAGGATGTCCTCGGTGACCGCTACCGATCCGCGCGAGACGTTGACCACCAGCGAGCCGTCAGCAAGTCGCGAAAGGAAATCATCGTTGACCATTCCCGCCGTCTCGTCCGTCAGCGGAACCGCAAGGATCACGATGTCGGTGCGGGGCAAGATCTCGTGAAGATCGGCAATCGGGGCAACGCTCGGGCGCCGGGTACGAGCCAGCACGGTGGTGACGCAACCGAAGGGCTCCAACGTGCGCGCAATGGCCGTTCCCACTCCCCCGGCACCGATGATCACCACGCGCGCTTGCTGCAACGAGCGGCCGCGCCGATGACTCCATGCTCCCTCGACCATGTCTCGGGCCGCTCGATCGAGTCCGCGCCACACCGTGATGATCGAGCCCACAGCAAGTTCGGCTGTGCTTTGCTCGTGAACTCCCGCCGCGTTGCACAAGGTCACGCCGGTCGGCAGCTGCGGCACCACGGCATCGAAACCCACCGTCGGCAGTTGAACGACTTCGAGTCGTGGCATGCGCGCCATCCAGCCCGCATTCGGGTGCTCGATGTATGCAGGAACGAAGAACCCCACGCGCTCGAGAAGTTCGGCATCGGGTTCATGCCCTTCGCGGTACCCGACGGCCCCCTGCATGTGGACAGGAAGCAGGTAGTCGGGTGCAAAGACGAGGGGCTCAGCCATCGACTCCGAGATGCTCCAGCAGAAGAGTCCGCACTTTCGCGGCGTCGGCCTGACCTTTCGTCGCCTTCATCACAGCACCCACGATCGCACCCGCGGCCTGAACTTTGCCGCCTTGGATCTTCTCGGCGACGTCCGGTTGATCGGCCAGGGCTTGCTCGATCGCGGCGAGCAACGTGGAGTCGTCACCAACCACCACAAGGCCCCGGGCCTGAACGACTGCGTCGACATCGCCCTCGCCAGCGATCACACCCTCGAACACCTGACGCGCGAGCTTGTCGGTCAAACTGCCGTCGGCGATCAACTCCTCGACCCGGGCGATGTGCGCCGCAGTAACCGGAAGGTCCGTTAAGGCGATTCCCTGCTCGTTGGCGATCCGGGTGAACTCTCCGGTCCACCATTTGCGGGCGGCCGCCTGATCGACGCCGTGATCAATGCTCGACTCCACCAGATCGAGTGCTTCGGCGTTAACCAACGTCTGCATCTCGAGGTCACTAATGTTCCACACGGCCTGCAGGCGGGCGCGCCGCACCGACGGCACCTCGGGCAGCGTCCCGCGAAGCTCCTCGACCCAGTCCGACGTCGGTGCCACCGGAACCAAATCGGGTTCGGGAAAGTAGCGGTACTCCTCCGCGTGCTCCTTCGACCGTCCCGACGTGGTCTCGCCTGTGTCCTCATGGAAATGTCGGGTTTCTTGCACCACTCGACCGCCGCCTGAGAGCACCGCGGCCTGGCGCTCGATCTCGAAACGGACGGCGCGCTCCACGCTGCGTAGCGAGTTTACGTTCTTGGTCTCCGACCGCGTTCCCCATGGTTCCCCCGATGGAGCCACGGAGACATTCACGTCGCACCGCAGCGATCCTTGATCCATCCGAACGTCGGAGACTCCCAGCGCTCGCATCAGGTCACGCAGCTCGGTGACGTAGGCCCGCGCCACCAGCGGTGCGAGTTCGCCGGCACCAACGATCGGTTTCGTCACGATTTCGATCAACGGAATTCCGGCACGGTTGTAGTCGACGAGGGAGTAGTCGGCGCCGTGGATACGTCCGGTATCACCACCCGCGTGGGTCAACTTTCCGGTGTCTTCTTCCATGTGGACGCGTTCGATCTCCACACGGAATTCCCGCGGACCATCGTCTGTTGCTACGACGACGTCGAGGTAGCCATCAACGCACAAAGGCTCGTCGTATTGGCTCACCTGATAGTCCTTCGGCATATCGGGGTAGAAGTAGTTCTTACGAGCAAACCGGCACCACGGCGCGATCGAGCAGTTCAGTGATAAGCCCATACGGATCGTCGACTCGATAGCCGACGCGTTCACCACCGGCATCGATCCAGGCAAACCCAGGCAGACCGGGCAGACATGCGTGTTGGGCTCGCCTCCGAACTCTGCCGAGCAGGAGCAGAACATCTTGGACGCGGTCCCCAATTCCACGTGCGTCTCGAGCCCGAGTACCGGCTCGAACGCAGCCAACGCGTCGTCGAACTTCATCCGTTCGATGGCTGAGGCGCTCATAGGGCAGGAGCCTCCTCGATCAGCGCGTGTCCACGCTTGTCGAGGAGCGCCTGTTCGAGGGCTGCACCCACCCGATAGAGGCGATCATCTGTTTGCGCGGGAGCCATAATCTGCAGGCCTACCGGCAGGTCGTCCTCGCGAGCCAGGCCGATGGGCAAGGACATCGCGCAATTGCCGGCGAGGTTGACCGGGATGGTGGCGATGTCGTTCAGATACATCGCCAAAGGATCATCGACTTTCTCGCCGATTTTAAAGGCGGTGGTGGGCGTGGTCGGCGAAACGAGCACATCCACCGTTTCGAACGCTGCAGCGAAATCGCGAGAAATCAATGTACGAACTTTCTGCGCTTGGCCGTAGTAGGCGTCGTAGTACCCGCTGGACAGCGCGTAGGTCCCCAGCATGATTCGGCGCTTCACTTCGGCTCCGAAGCCGACCTCACGTGTTCGGGACATGACCTCTTCGACGGACGCTTCGCCGTCATCGCCGGCGCGAAGTCCGTAGCGCATGCCGTCGAAGCGAGCGAGATTGCTCGATGCTTCCGACGGCAAGATCAAGTAGTAGGCGCCGAGGGCGTAGTCGAAGTGTGGACAGGAGACTTCGACCACCTCGGCGCCCAAATCCGTCAGCATCGCGACGGCTTGATCGAATCTTTCCCGCACACCCGGCTGATAGCCCTCTCCTGAAAGCTCTCGAACGAGCCCGATGCGCATCCCGCGGATGTCACCGTTGCCCGCCCCCGCAACCACGTCGGGGACCGGCGCGTTGATCGACGTGGAGTCGCGCGGGTCGTATCCGGCAATCACCTCGTGCAGCAGGGCCGCATCCATGACGCTCCGGGCGCACGGACCCGCCTGGTCCAGCGATGACGCGAGTGCGACGAGCCCGTAGCGAGACACCGCGCCGTAGGTGGGCTTCACCCCGACCGTGCCGGTCACCGATGCCGGCTGCCGGATTGATCCACCCGTATCGGTGCCAATGGCCAAGGGCGCCTCAAACGCCGCGAGGGCGGCCGCCGATCCACCGCCCGATCCCCCGGGAATGCGCTCGACATCCCACGGGTTGCGGGTCGGGCCGTAGCCGCTGTGCTCCGTCGAGGAGCCCATGGCGAACTCATCCATGTTGGTCTTACCGAGAATGACGACATCGGCTGCACGCAACCGTTCGACGATCGTCGAGTCATACGGAGGGTGCCAACCCTCCAAGATGCGAGATCCGCAGGTGGTCGGGACCCCTCGCATCGTCAGAACATCCTTCAACGCCAGCGGAACCCCGGCGAGCCGACCGAGTTCCTCACCCGCGGTACGACGACGATCCACGTCCTGCGCGGTGGCGAGGGCGGCATCGGTATCTACGTGCAAGAACGCGTGGATCGTCCCATCGACCGCCGAGATTCGATTCAGGCAGGCCTGTGTGAGTTCGACAGACGTAATGTCTCCCGCGCTCAGGGCGCTGCTCAGCGTGGCGGCATCTTGCCGAACCAGATCGGCGTCGGAGGTCACCGACATGTCAGTCCTCGTCCAGAATGCGTGGAACGCGGAAGCGGTTGTCTTCCCACGAGGGCGCTGCGGCCTGCACATCCGCACGGTCCAAACCTGGGCGGGCCACGTCTTCGCGGAAAACGTTGGTCATAGGAACCGGGTGCGAGGTCGGGGGGATATCGTCCGCAGCTACTTCCGAGACATGTTCGACGGCTTCGACGATCGCGGACAGCTGGTCGGTGTAGTGCGCGGTTTCCTCCTCTGTCAGCTCCAGGCGGGCCAGGTGGGCGAGGTGCTGCACCTGTTCGCGGGTGATGTTGGCCATGCCCTCATCCTTGCAGCACCCCGTCGAGCCCTTGTTCGAGGAGCCGGTAGAAGGACTCGGCGGGAACGACCGGCACGCCCAGCGATTCCGCCTTGTCCAGTTTCGACCCTGCACTCTCCCCGGCAACCACGGCGCTCGTCTTGCCAGACACCGAGCCCGTCACCTTGGCACCCCGGGCCGCGGCCGCAGCTGATGCCTCATCGCGGGAGTAACCCGGAATCGAGCCGGTGATAACGATCGTCGCCCCCGACAGTGTCTGAGCGAGCAACTCGGACTCGCTCGGAGCAGCATCGACGAGTTGCACTCCGCCGCGCTCCCACTTGTCGATGATCTCTCGATGCTCATCGTCGGCGAACCACTCGGCCACAGCTTCGGCGATCACCTGACCGACGCCGTCTACTTCTGCAAGACGCTCCACGTCGGCCGAGGCGATCGCGTCGATGGAGCCGAACTCCCGGGCCAGCGCCTGCGCGGCGGTCGGACCCACATGTCGGATGGACAATGCGACGACGATCCGCCACAAAGGCCGGGTGCGCGCGGCGTCCATGTTCGCGAGCATGACCTTTGCGTTTTCGCCTAGTTGCCGACCACTCTCATCCTTGCCCGGATCTCGAGTGAAGAACTCGCAGGCGAGAAGATCGTCTGCGTCGATCAGGAACAGATCACCGACGTTCGCGACAATGCCGCAGTGGAGCAACGCTACGGCCGCCTTATAACCCAACCCCTCGATATCGAGTGCATTGCGCGATGCGACGTGAAAAAGGCGTTCCCGGAGTTGGGCGGGGCATCCGTCGGCGTTCGGGCAGCGAAGGTCTTTGTCGCCTTCCTTCTCCGTGGCGAGCGCGGTGCCGCATTCGGGGCACTCACCTGGCATGACGAAGGCACGCTCGTCGCCGGTCCGGGCTTCGATCACCGGGCCGATGACTTCGGGGATGACATCCCCGGCTTTGCGCAGGAAGACCATGTCCCCGATCAAGACACCTTTGCGTTGAACTTCGTATTGGTTGTGCAACGTCGCCATCGACACCGTCGACCCCGCAACACGGATCGGTTCCATGACGGCGAAGGGCGTGACGCGCCCGGTGCGTCCGACATTGACCGCGATATCCAGCAAACGCGTCCGAACCACCTCGGGTGGGTACTTGAAGGCAATCGCCCAGCGAGGAGCACGCGAGGTCTCTCCTAATTGGGTCTGTAGAGCGAAGTCGTCGACCTTGATCACGACTCCATCGATTTCGTGCTCTACGTCGTGTCGATGCTCCGCGTAGAAGTTGATGTACTCGCGGACACCGGAAACATCGGAGTGCACCGCCATTCGAGAGCTCACGGGGATGCCCATATTTGCCAGTAGTGCGTACGTCTCGCTTTGCGAGGTGACATCGATTCCTTCGCGAGCTCCGATCCCATGGGCCGTGAACCCCAGCGCCGCGAGACGACCCACCGCCCGCTCGTACTCGTGCTCCAGGCGTTCGATCTTGGCGGCCGACCGGCTCCCGCTCGACTCCCGGGCGTCGTTGAGTTCCACCCATCGCTTGTCCACGCGCTGCCGGATCGTTCCGGCAGATGCGTTGCGTGGATTCGCGAAGGGCGTCACGCTAGAGGCCATCTGTTCGTCGTTAATGCGCTCGAAATTCGCCGTCGAGAAGAAGACCTCTCCTCTGATTTCGACGAGACCGGGAGGATCAGCGGAGTCGAGGGACTCGGGAATCGCGTCGATGAACTGGGCGTTGTAGGTGATGTCCTCACCGGTCACACCGTCTCCACGGGTTGCCACGGACGCGAGGCGACCGTCGCGATAGACGATGTCGACAGCAAGCCCGTCGATCTTGACTTCGCACAACAAGTCCGGAAGGCGTCCCAGGCCTTTTTCTACGCGCTCAAGCCACGCGGAGAGTTCCGCCTCATCAAAGGCGTTGTCCAGCGAGTACAGGCGCACCAGGTGCGTGACGGCCTCGAACATTTCCGATGCCTGCCCGCCGACCGTCTGCGTGGGTGACTCCCCACTCGCCAATTCCGGATAGCGCTCTTCCAACGCTTCCAGCTCTCGAAATACCGAGTCGTACTCGGAATCCGATATCGATGGCGCATCGTGTTGGTAGTACACCGTGCGCGCGTTGTTGATCGCATCGACGAGCTCGTGCCACTTCTTGCGTGTGTCAGGCGATGGCGAGGCGGACTCCTTGTCACCCATGGACCGGCTCCGAATGCTCGTCCCGCACCACCACGCCGACCCTGGTGCACGCGTCCATCACCGATCGGGCACCTTCGGGCGATAGGTGCGCCAGCCCCGAGTTCGGCGTGATGGCGACGTTCGACGGTACCTGCGCGAAACCGGCTCGTTCCATGAATCGGCGAAGAGGGGCGCTGACGCCTGTGTCGCTTCGCGAGACGTCGATCTGCGCCGGGACGCACGAAAGCATGAGACCGACTCCCGACTCCCACGCACTGAGCAACGACTCGTGCGCAGAGGCTGATCGCATCGACTGCTCGATATCGATACCGATGATCCTGGCTCCGGTCCCGAGCATGATTTCGACCGGAGCGCCGGGAGCTGCACAACGAATACAGGCGACCGCATTCGCGGCGGCTACCGCATTCACGATCATGGACAGGTGGGCCTGCACGACCGCGGGCTCAACAGCCCGGTGGAAGAGTCGTCCACTGCTCATCGACACCCGGCCATCGAGAACCCGACTCAGCTCGGGCTCCTCGATGTGGACGATCACCTCGCCGTCGGGCACGGCGCGTTGCACGCGTGCCGCTAGTTCACTTGCGGCTTCGGCCGCGGCACCCGAGATCTCGGCAACAGCGCCGTGATCGCGGATCAGCGACTCCCCCGCCGCGTCCTCGATCCGCGCAGCCGTGGACCACGGGCCGAGCATGTGCACCTTGACCGGTCCTCGATGCGAGGCGGCGTATTCCTCGAAGGAGTCCAGGTCTTCGGACAGCCAGGCTCGGGCACGCCGAAGAGCCACCTGACCTGTGTGACCGAGTCGCCAGCCGCGGACGGTGGTTTCGACTTCGAACGTTCTATCGACACCGGCCAACATGGCGGCCGTGCGCCCGACGGGGTCACCTCCCGGACCTCGACTCGGTAACTCGACAACGTGGGGTACCGCGCCGAATTCGCCCACAACGATGTTCGTGGCTTCCCGCGAGTCGGTATCAGGCATCGATCCGATCCCGGTCGCGACAGCCGGGTACGGCCACGTGAACCCCTCGTTCACGCTCGCTGCGCTTCTCGTGGGCGCTTCACACCGCTCACCGTGCGCGTCTGGCAGATTCTCCCCGAGCCGAGAACCCGGGAATCGCTGTAGAGCACCACCGTTTGTCCCGTGGCGAGTCCGCGCACCGGTTCGAGCAGAAAGACGTCGATAGTGTCGTCGAGCATCCTCGCCTGGGCGGGCACCGGGTGGTGGTGCGCTCGCACTTGGGCACTGACGTCCGACCATTCCGCCGTCAACGCCGGGGCTGCCCAGATGACGTGGTCGGCGACCAGGCCATCGACGTCGAGCATCTCCGCAGAGCCAACGTAGACCGTGTCCGTCGAATCATCGATGTCCACGACGTACCGAGGGCGCCCGTCCTCCCCGGGAATGCGCAGGTCCAGGCCACGACGCTGGCCGATGGTGACGGTGAACGTGCCCTGATGACCACCCACGTCCCGGCCGGTGGAGACATCCACGACGGGGCCGGGTTTCTCCCCCAGTGCCTTGGTCAAGAAACCGGCGGTATCGCCATCGGGAATGAAGCAGATGTCATGACTGTCCGGCTTCGAGGCCGTGCGTAAGCCCCGCGCTTCAGCCTCCGCGCGCACATCGCTCTTCAGCGAAGCCCCGAGCGGGAAGAAGCAATGCCGCAGTAGTTCCTGCTCAATGACGGCGAGAACGTACGACTGGTCCTTGTCCGCATCCGCCGCGCGGTGCAGCTCGGGACCGTCTGCCCCGGACGTGAGCACGGCGTAATGGCCGGTGGCGACTGCGTCGAAGCCCAGCGCCAAGGCTCGGTCCAGCACAGCCCGAAACTTGATGTGCTCGTTGCACCGTACGCATGGATTCGGTGTCCGATTGGCTTGGTATTCGGCGAGGAAGTCATTCATCACTTCCTCGGCAAATTCGGCGGAGAAGTCCCAGATATAGAAGGGAATGCCGAGTGCGTCTGCGACTCGGCGCGCATCTCGTGCATCGTCGAGTGTGCAACAGCCGCGGGACTTACCCCCGGTGGATTCCGATCGGGCCAGCGCAAGGTGGACGCCGACCACTTCATGGCCTTGATCCACCATTCGGGCCGCGGCGACCGAAGAATCCACGCCGCCTGAGAGCGCAGCGATGATTCTCATCGATCGACTTCGTTCTCGCGGGCCGCCCGATAGCGGTCGGTCGATACTGACCCTGCACGACGCGCTCGCTCCACCGCGCCAGGGAGGGCGCGCGTGATCGCGGCCACGTCTTCATCGGTAGACGTTCGACCGAAACTGAAGCGAAGCGAGGCACGCGCTGTTCGCTCATTGACACCCATTGCCAGGAGCACGTGACTGGGCTCGGGCACCCCTGCAGTGCAAGCCGACCCTGTCGAGCAATCGACGCCTGCGGCATCGAGCAACATCAGCAGAGCATCCCCCTCGGCGCCGGCAAAAGAAGCGTGCACGTTGCCGGGTAGGCGCGTCGCGGGGTCGCCGACCCCTGGGCCGTTGATGATCGCGTCCGGAACGACGGAAGCGATTCCATCCACCAGCTGGATTTGCAGGCTCTGCAGGCGCGCGGCGCGTGCGGCCTGCTCCTCGACCGCAAGATGCACCGCGACGGCGAAGGCGGCGGCAGCCGGCGCATCGAAGGTGCCGGATCGAATATCTCGCTCCTGACCACCACCGTGTGACACGGCAACGAGGTTCTCGTACGGGTCGACGACCAAGGCTCCGATGCCGAACGGGCCACCTACCTTGTGTCCGCTAATGGTCACGGCCGTCGCACCGACCTCGGACAGATCCACGGGGATTTGGCCGAGCGCCTGGACCGCGTCGGTGTGGAAGGGCACACCCGCGCTGCGGCACGCTGCCGCTATCTCTCGGACGGGCTGGACGGTGCCCACCTCGTTGTTTGCCCACATGACCGACAGCAGCGCCGTTCTCTCCGCCGCCGACGACAACAGATGATCGATGAAATCCACCTCGACTCGGCCGGATGCATCGACCGGAATCCACCGCACGTCCGCACCTTCGTGCTTGCCGAGCCATTCGACAGGGTCGAGGACGGCGTGGTGCTCGATCGCCGATGCGGCCACGATCGCATCGGCGACACCCAGCCGCGCGCGACGGGCCCACCAGAGCCCCTTGACGGCGAGGTTGTCGGATTCGGTTCCACCGGAGGTGAACACAACTGCCGAGGGTCGCGTGCGCAGATCGTCGGCGATGGACTCACGAGCCTGTTCCACGATGCTGCGAGCAGCACGACCGGACGCATGCAAGGACGACGGATTACCAGCAACAGCAGAAGCGTCCAGCCAGGCCTCTCGTGCCTGGGGAAGCAGCGGTGTCGTTGCCGCGTGGTCGACAAAGTGCCGGGCGGAGCCATGTACAGCGCCCCCGGCAGAGGCGCGCGGGAGATTCACATCGCGTGCCGAATCCACGTCGGAATCGTTACTCACTGTCCGATGGTAGCCAGGAAGATCGCCCAATCAGTTGGAGCGGCTGTCGATCTCGTCGGTCAATTGGGGAACGACTTCGAAGAGGTCCCCGACCACGCCAAAGTCAGCAAGCTCGAACAGCGGTGCTTCGGCGTCCTTATTCACCACAACGACCACCTTGGAGGTCTGCATGCCGGCGCGATGCTGAATAGCGCCAGAAATTCCGTTGGCGATGTACAGCTGCGGTGAGACGGTCTTGCCCGTCTGGCCGACCTGATACAAGTGCGGGTACCAACCCGCATCCGTCGCCGCCCGTGAGGCACCCACGGCCGCTCCGAGCGAATCAGCCAGCTTCTCGATCACCTCGAAGCCTTCGGCTCCGCCCACACCCCGGCCGCCGGAGACCACCACGGCTGCTTCAGTCAACTCGGGGCGACCGCCTTTGCCGGCTACCGTGCGCTCGACCACGCGAGCGGTCTTGGCGGCCTCGCTGGCTGTTGTGTCGACATCGACGACGGTGCAGGTGGTGGGAGCCGGTGCCGGGGCTACGGAGTTCGGACGCACCGTGTAAATACCAATGCCGTGCGTCACCGTGGAATGCACGACCGTGCTGCCACCGAAAACACTCTGCGTGGCAACACCGGACTCGTTGATATCAACCGCGTCGGTGATGACACCGCTGCCGATGCGCACAGCGAGCCGACCCGCGGCTTCTTTCCCGTCGGCCGACGATGGGACGAGGACGGCCTTCGCGTCAAGTTCAGCGACGAGATCTTGGAGAACATCCACAATCGGAACAACGGGGTGGTCGGCCATGTCCTGGCCGCCGACGACGTGCACGGCGCTCGCGCCGTACTCCCCGAGAACGGAAGCGGCCTCGGATCCCTGGTCGCCGAACCACACCACCTGGGGCTCCCCAAGACGTCGGGCCAAGGTCAACAACTCAAGCGTCGTCTTCTTCACCGTGCCATTGGAAGAATCGCGCTCCGCTAGGACGAGAACTGTTGTCATGTCAGCATCCCTTCTAGATGAACTTCTGCTCGGTCAGGTACGCCGCGATCCGGGAGCCACCGTCACCCTCGTCTGTCACGACGGTTCCCGCTGGCTTCGGTGGGCGAGCAGCGAAATCTTCAACCGCGGACCAGGCCGCGGCCTGTCCGACGGTGGCCGCTTCGAGCCCGAGATCGGCAACGGTGACGGTGTCCACCGGCTTCTTCTTGGCGGCCATGATTCCCTTGAAGGACGGATAACGCGGTTCGTTGATCTTCTCGACCACACTGATGACGGCTGGGGTCGAACCTGTGACGGTGTCGAACCCGTAGTCGGTGACCCTTTCGATGGTGACGTCCGACCCGGAAAGCGACACTCGTTGGGCGAAGGTGAGCTGGGCGATGCCTAGGCGCTCCGCGACCATGGCAGGGATGACGCTCATGCGGGCGTCGGTGGACTCCGACCCGAAGACGATCAGATCGAACCCCCTACCTTCCAGCGCCGCCGCCAGCACCGCAGATGTCGCGATGGCATCGGACCCGTGCAGCGAGTCGTCGACAATATGAATTCCGGCGTCCGCACCCATCGACAGTGCTTTGCGCACCGTCTCGGCAGCCCTCTCCGGCCCCATCGAGACGACAGTCAATTCGCCACCGTGCGCCTCAGCGACCTGCAACGCCTCTTCAACGGCGTACTCGTCGAGCTCGTTCAACACGCCATCGGCGGCCGCCCGATCGAGGGTCGAGTCCGCAGCGGACAGCGTCTTTTCAGCCCATGTGTCCGGGACTTGCTTCACACAAACGGCGATCTTCATCGTAGGTACCTCTCCCTGTCTTTCCACGACTGATGATGGCTGTTTCTCATGGTCGCGCAACTTCTCCAGTATATGTTACTCGCGAGTAACTTAGCCCCAGGGACTCCTCCTGAGAGTTGCCCTCGCGACTAGGGTCACCCCGTGCTCGACGTGCCCCCCAGCCAGCCAGATCTCGGCGATGCGGCCGCGGAATCTGTGCTCACCGGGGAGCGCACCTGGCCCGGAATCCCCTCCGAGAACTACTGGTTCGCTCGGCATGAGGCCTGCTACCGCTGGGCCTCGGCGGTCGTGTCCTCAGAGGCGGTTTCCTCATCGGTCCGCCACCGTCCCCACAGCATTCGACCAGGCGGCACGATTGTTCTGGACGCCGGATCCGGAGAGGGGTACGGCTCCGAGTGCCTGCGTTCGATCATTCACGACGCCAGCGTCGTGGCCATTGATCTGGATCTGCAGACGATGGGTCACGTGCGTCGGACCTATCCGCACGTCAGCGCCCTGGTAGGCAATCTCGTTGCCCTGCCATTTCGGGATGAGTGCTTTCATGCATCGATCTCGCTGCAGGTGATCGAACACATTTGGGATCCCCTGGCATTCCTTCGCGAACTGGATCGCTGCACTCAAGGGCCCGTGATCGTCAGCACACCCAACCGCCCTGTGCACTCGCCGGGCTTGCCTGCAGGGGCATCACCGGTCAACCCCTTTCACGTGCGTGAATTTGACGTCGCAGAGTTGAAGTCTCTGCTCGTACAAGCAGTCGCACATCAACGCGGGCATCGCAGTCCCACCATGTACGGCCTTCACCACGAACAACGGCTCGAGCAGTGGGAGAACATCCACGGCTCTCTCCCCGAGCAACTGATCGAACTCGACACCGAGGCAATGGCTTTCGCGACCTCGGTGACACACAGCGACTTCACCATCGCACCCATCAATGATGACGATGAGTCAGCACATGACCTCATCGCCGTGTGGTGAGGCTTTGCGGTGACCACACCTACCGTCGGCCGATTGGCGATAGTTCTGCACACCCACATGCCGTGGCTTCTCGGCTACGGCACCTGGCCCGTTGGTGAGGAGTGGCTTCGACAAGCCTGGGCGCACGCGTACCTCCCGATGTTCGCTCTCCTAAGGGAGCGAGCCGAACGCGGCTTGACGCATCAACTCACCCTCGGCGTGACTCCGGTGCTAGCCGCCCAATGGGACGACCGGACCTCGGTCCACGAGCAGGCTCGTTGGATCGCGGACTGGCACACGCGCGCCAGTGGCAAGGCGCTCGAAGCCTCTCGGACAGCCGACGAGTCTGCGGCCCGCGATGCTCAGCGCAATTACCAACTCGCCATCACTGCAGCACGGGAACTCGATGAGCACTGGTCCGCAGGCGGGTCCGCCGCCCTTCGACCGCTGGTCGACTCGGGGGTGATCGAACTGCTCGGCGGGCCCTTAACCCACACCTTCACGCCGCACCTGGCGGATCCGCTCATCGACCTCTCGCTGCAGGCCGGGCTCGCGGACACGACCGCTCGAGTCGGCCACCGGCCCACTGGTATTTGGGCTCCGGAGTGCGCGTACCGACCGGGGCTCGAGCAGTTCTACGCACGCCACCGAGTCGGCCATTTCATGGTCGACGGGCCGACGCTGCAACGCGCCGGCGCACCGTTGCACCAACCGCACCGAATCGGCGATACCGACGTGGTGGCTTTCGGTCGCGATCTCGAGCTCACCTATCGAGTGTGGTCCCCCGACAGCGGCTACCCCGGGGATCCTTGGTACCTCGACTTCCACTCGTTCGATCACGCCTGGGGAATGCGGTCGTACCGCGTGACGAACAAGCAATCCGATGCGAAGGATCCGTACGAACCTCAGGCCACTGCGGCGAGCATCGACCGCGATGTTGATGACTTCATCTCCGCCGCTCGAACGATCATGCTGAACAGCCCCACCGCTGATCCGGTCATCGTGGCTGCCTACGACACCGAGCTCTTCGGACATTGGTGGCACGAGGGCCCCGCGTTCCTTGCGCGCCTCTTGGACAAAGTGCCAGACGCCGGGATCCAGCTCACCACGCTGTCTCGTGAGCGTTCACGAGCCGATGACAGTCCACCGATCGAGCTCCCGAGCGGAAGTTGGGGAAGCGGTAAGGACTTTCGCGTGTGGGAAGAAGGCGAAGCGGGCGAACTCCACACTCAAGGACGCACTATTCAAAACGCAGTCTGTAAGTACTTGGCGTCTCACCGTCGATCACACAGCACCGGTCGAGATCACTTCGGAGACGCTCTTGCGACCGAAACGCTTCTTGCCCTCGCCAGCGACTGGGCATTCATGATCACCAAAGACTCTGCGGCCGACTACGCCCGCAATCGAGCCGACGGGCACTTTCAGCGGGTGGCCGAACTCCTCCACGGCGCCGGCCACGAACCCGAGCAATCGCGGATCCCCACGCGTGACACCCGCTTGCCGTTCCTCGATTCCCGAACGTGGCGTCCCGCGTCACACGCGATTGGCATCCCGTAATTGAATTCGACCGCGCGTTGCTTCGCGAGCCTTGCGAGCCATGTCCGCCACATCCCGGCGCACCTGTTCTGACTGTGCCTCCCGCACGCGACGATCGGCGATCACTCGAGCCGGGACTCCGCCGACGATGGAGAATTCGGGAATGTCTCCACGCACCAGCGCGTGCGCTCCCACCACACACCCACGCCCGACGAAACTTCCGCGAAGGATGGTCGATTTCACACCCAGCCACACGTCCGGGCCGATGATGACCGGACTCTTCACGAGCCCTTGCGAGCGAATTGGCACGTGGGTCACGTCCATTCGATGATCGAAGTCCCCGACGTACACCGAGTCCGCAACGATGCATTCATCACCGATCTCTACGTCCAGGTGACAGTTCATCGTGTTGTTCTGACCAAAAACACATTTGTCACCGATACGCAGCGTCCCCTCGTGGCACCGAACCACCGTGCCGCTTCCCAGATGCACCCAGCGACCGACAATGACCCGACCGACGCGATGCCGAACTTCGAAACGCGCACCCCGGCCAAGAAAAACGGGGCCGGTGAATGTCACCCCGCGCGTGAACACCACCACACGCAAGAACCTCACGTACCGGATGAGATACCAAGGACTGAAAGCTCGATTGTCGATGATCCATCGCAGTGTTGCCCATCCCCACCATCGCCACGGCTGCGCCGCGGATATATCTTCCCGCGCCGGCTCGACCGCGGGGTCGGGCACGTGATTCGACGTCTCACTGGACATCGAACAACAGGTTTCCGTTGATTTCGACATCGTCCACCCACGCCCCGACCGCTTGTCGTGCACCGCTCCCCCAGGTAAGGGCGTTCGCCTGAGTGGCCCGGTACTCGCCCACGATGCGCTCGGTGATCGAGGCCCATCCGTGCTCGGCGAGCACACGGCTTTGGGCTCGATCCGCTCGTGCACGAGATTCCTGAGCGTCGTTGACACACGAGATAACCGCATTGGCGAGTTCGCGTGCGTTGCCGGCGTCGAATGACCACCCGTGCCGATCGTTGTCCAAAAACTCCGCGAGGCCACCCGCCCTCGACGCGACGACCGGCGTTCCCAGAACGGCGGCTTCCAGCGCAACCATGCCGAACGGTTCGTAGATCGATGGGACGACGGCGACGTCAGCGTCTCGCACCAGAGCTCGTAGTGGAGCATCCGCAAGCCAGCCGGTGAAATCCACTTGCGATGCGACGTTCTTGTCGTGGGCCAGTTCTTTCAGCGCCTCCTGCTGAGATCCGCGCCCCGCAACCACGAGGTGAACGTCGGGAAATGCGTGGTGGATGAAGGGCATCGCTTCGATCACCGTGTGTGCACCCTTCTCCCACTCCAACCGCCCGGTGTGGACGATGAGTGGACGCCCCTGCCGCATGACGATGGGTGCGGCTGCATTCATGTCGACGAGAGCGGGCGGCGAAGCGATGCCGTTCGGGATGACGGCCACATCCGACAGGCCGAACAGGCGCTCGACCTCCCACTTCATGTGCCTGCTGCACACCAGGATCCGATCCGCGTGATCCACCGACCACTGTTCAACGCTGTGAATGGTGCGAGAGAGGCCATTAGGTAACCACCCTTGATGACGGCCGGCCTCGGTCGCATGAATGGTGTGCACCCACGGAACACCGATCTCCTCGGTCACCGTGGCCGCAGCGCGAGCGGTAAGCCAGTCATGAGCGTGTAAAACGTCTGGCTTCCAGGTTCGATCCAGGTGCAAAGCCCGTCGTGTCATGGCCGATTCCAGGCCCGAGACCCAGCCCATGAGCGTCTCCGCATCGAAGGGAACAAACGGGGCATCTCGAGCAACACGGATGACCCTCACTCCCTCCACCAGCTCGTCGACTTCTTCCGCGGTGGCATCGTCAACGGTCATTCCCACGTGCGAGATCACCGTTACGTCGTGGCCATCTCGCGCCTGCTGGGCTGCCACGGCATGGACGTGACGTCCCAGGCCGCCATACACGACAGGCGGGAACTCCCACGACAGGTGACAAATACGCACTACGGCTTCACCCCGGTCACGCCTACGTTGTAGAAGAATCCGTCAGGGACGACGGCGGAGAGGACGTTGCGGTCGAGAGCGTTCAATCGTTGCCACCCTCGATAGGCAAAGTTCGCCCACGACCAACCGAGCACACCCGGCTTCACCGCTGCCTCGAAGGTGCGCACCGGCCATCCGAACCACGCTGCCGTCAACTCTTCCGTGCACGTACGAACATCCACCGCACCAGCTCTCATGCAGGCCGCTGCAAGACGCTCCGGATCGAACGTATGCAGGTCGACGATCGCCTCCAACGCCTCTTCGCGTGACGATAAGGCGAGTTCCCCGGACGACCTCGCCCAGTTGTTGGGCACCAGCGGCACGGCAGCAGCAAAACGCGCAGACCACCACGTGAGCCGGGACAGGCGACGGGCAACCAAGTCCCCCTTGCGGGTTGGCTCGCCACACACGACGAAACGCCCACCCGGGCGCAGCACCCGCATGATCTCCCGCAGCGCCTGATCGACGTCGGGAATGTGATGGAGAAAGGCGTGACCAACGACGAGGTCGAAAGACGCATCATCGAAAGGCAGTTCCTCTACATCGGCGACCTGTCCCGAGACCTGCAGACCTAACTGCTCCGCGTTACGTACCGCCTGATCAACCATGCCCTGGGAAATGTCGGTCACGGTCCCCGACGTCGCGACACCCGATTGCATCAGGTTCAGCAGAAAGAAGCCCGTACCGCCACCGATCTCCAGTGCGGTCTCCACGGGGAGGTGCATTTGATCGCCAACGAGGCGATCGAAGATATCTCGCGCGTACTCGATACACCGACCGTCGTAGGAAATGCTCCACTTGTCGTCGTAGGTTGCCGCTTCCCAGTCGTGGTAGACGACATTCGCCAACTTCGGATCACTCCAGGCAGCGTCCAGAGCGTCAACCGGCGTCACGACGTCACTCACTGCGTCACTCACTGCGTCGCCCATGTCGTTCGTCATCTTGTCGGTCGCCGTCCTCAGCGACCAGTGAACTCGGCTTTGCCGGGTCCGTTCTCCAGGAATGACTCCATGCCGATTCTTTGATCGTCGGTGGCGAACAGTGCCGCGAACTGCACTCGTTCGATCTGAAGTCCCGTATCCAAATCCACATCGAGTCCCGCATCGATAGCCGCCTTCGCCGCCTGCATGGCAATCCGCGGTCCCTTCGCTAGAGCCTTCGCCCAGGTCAGTGCTTCGGAGTGAACCTCATCCGGAGCACACACCCGATCGACAAGGCCGATCGCAAGCGCTTCGTCCGCCCCCACGAATCGACCGCTGAAAACAAGATCCTTGGCGCGTGCGGGTCCGATGAGGCGCGGCAGACGTTGGGTTCCGCCTGCGCCCGGAATAATGCCGAGGGCAATCTCGGGTTGGCCGACCTTCGCGTTGTCGCCGGCGACCCGGAAGTCGCAACACATAGCCAACTCCAGACCACCTCCGAGGGCGTACCCGGTGATCGCCGCGATGGTGGGTTGGGGAATCTGGGCGACAGTCGAAAAGGCGCTGCGAAGACCACGCGAGCGGTGCACCATGTCGACGTAGCCCATCGTCGACATCTCGGCGATATCTGCACCCGCGGCGAAAACTTTCGGGCCGCCGTAAACGATGACGGCGCCGATCGATGCGTCTTCGGAAACCATCTCAGCCGCCTGCCGGATCTCTGCTTGCACGGTGGCGTTCAGGGCATTCATGGGTGGACGCTGCAGCGTGATCGTCGCGACGTCCGCTTCAACGCTCACGTTCACGAACTCACCATCGAAATCTGCCATCGGATATCCCTCACTTGCGACGCGACGTACGACTCGCTCGATCGAACTGGTCCTTCGCCGTATGAGCGTAGCCCTCGGTCTGATTCACCGATTCTCTCGTCATCTCCCGTCGTCTCTCGTCGCAGGCGTTCGGGTGAGAACCCGTGCGCACTAGGGTTCGTGGTCATGGAATTTCGGCACCTCGGGCGCAGTGGACTGAAGATCAGCGCCCTGACTTACGGCAACTGGATTACGCACGGCTCGCAGGTCGACGACACCACCGCGCACGCGACGATCCACGCCGCACTGGATGCGGGAATCACGACGTTCGACACTGCGGACGTCTATGCCGGCACCCGAGCCGAAGAGGTCATGGGTGCAGCACTTCGCGGCCAACGACGCGAGGGAGTGGAGATCTTCACGAAGGTCTACTGGCCCACCGGACCGGGTGTGAACGATCGTGGCCTGTCTCGCAAACACATCATGGAGTCTTGCGAGGCCTCGCTTCGACGCCTGCAGACCGACTACGTGGACCTCTACCAGGCACACCGCTACGACTACAGCACCCCGCTCGAGGAGACCCTGCGCGCCTTCGACGATCTTGTTCGTCAGGGCAAGGCGCTCTACGTCGGGGTGTCGGAGTGGACGGCGGGCGAGATTCGCGAAGCCACGCGGATCGCCGCCGACATGGGATTCGACCGGATCATCAGCAACCAGCCTCAGTACTCGATGCTCTACCGAGTGATCGAAGCGGAGGTAGTGCCAGCATGCGACGAACTCGGCATCGGACAAATCGTGTGGTCGCCGATGGCTCAGGGGGTTCTCACCGGAAAGTACGAGCCCGGGCAGCAACCACCACCGGGGTCACGCGCGTCCGGGGGTGAAGGCGCATCGATCATCGAGCGGTGGATGCGTGATGAAGTCCTTCATGCGGTTCAGCGACTAGCCCCCATCGCCCGCGACATGGATCTCACCTTGTCGCAATTGGCCATCGCCTGGGTGCTTACGAACCCCAACGTGGCCGCGGCGATCATCGGCGCCTCTAGGCCCGAGCAGATAGACGAGAACGTCAAGGCAGCGGGCATCACTCTGCCCGACGACGTCATGAGTGCGATCGACTATGCCCTCGGAGATCTCGTCATCAACGATCCGAGCCTGACCAAGTCGCCGAACCCACGCCCGTAGTCCGACCACGCGAGCACACGAACACCAACCAGGAGGAAGTCATGGGATGGACCTGGACCTACGCAAACGAATCCGGCACCGCCGTGTCCCCCGATTCGGGCACGGGCGAAACGTTCGCCAATCAAGCCGACGCCGAGTCCTGGATCGGTGAGAATTTTCGAGCGCTGCTGGAGGAGGGAGTCGACACCGTCACACTGCTCGAAGACGGGTCGGTGACCTATGAGATGAGCCTGCACCCGGAGTAGTCCACGTTTCAACCACGCCGGATACTCAGCATCCTTTGACATGAGTACCGGTGCCGTGGTCGGATTCGGCTACAACTGAATGCACGCGTTCGACGTCCAGGGGAAGTCGGTGCAAATCCGACGCTGTCCCGCAACCGTGAGTTCATCGAGGCCCGAGTCTCGAATTGAGCGAGTCGGAGCACCTGGCGAGCGCGAGCGGCTCCATCCGTCGAGGTAACGGGACGAGTCCACGGGATCACCCTGACGCGTCTCTCATGCCCAAGCATGAGGGATTTTTTTGTCGGGCGGTCGACCGAGACAGCGCTCCGGACCGCTCAACAGAAGAGAGATACCCGTGATTACTCAAGTTTCTGTCCCCACCCGGGTTGGCAGGAGTGTCCTTGCGGCACTGGGCACCCTTTCGCTTTCCGCCGCTGTGCTCACAGCCCCGGCCCACGCAGCCGATACCGGACTGTTTGGAACTCAAGACGCAACGTACGACGGCGTCTACCGTCAATCGCTGGCGGTCGCAGGGCTAGCTGCCGCCGATGCGCGCATTCCCGCTGCCGCGGTCGACTGGTTGCTGGATCAGCAATGTGCCGACGGATCGTTCGAGGCGTTCCGGCCGAACACATCGACCCCTTGCTCCCCCTCCGATCCGAATAACTTCTCCGGTCCGGATACCAACAGCACAGCGATGGCGGCCATCGCGTTGTACTTGGCCGGTCGAACCGCACCTGCACGCGACGCCATCGTGTGGCTGAACGACGTGCAGAACGACGATTGGGGCTTTCCTTTCCACTCCGGTGGCGCATCCGATGCCAACTCCACCGCCTTGTCGGTCATGGCATTACAGACTGTCCAACCACAGGACCGAAGCGGACGCGTTCCGAACGCCCAGAAGTGGCTCGGCACACTGAAATTGAAGTGCGCCAGCGGTGGCGGGCTCGCATATCAAAAGGGCAGTAAGGCAAACGGGCTCGCGTCAGCTCAGGGGCTTATGGGTCTGGCCGGAGCTCTGCCCGTATCCGCCCAAGACGACCTCACCGCCGATCCCACCTGCCGCAAGCAAAACACCAACGCCAATGTCGGAGCGTTCGTGGCTACGGCCATCGACGACGACGGTGCCTTGACGTCCGACTTCGGCTCCGGTGCCGACTACACGTCCACGGGCTGGGCCTTGCTGGGCCTCACGGCCTTCGGCGCCGGTTCCTCCGCGGTTCCGACAGCGCTATCGACCTTGCAGGACAACGCGCGCTCCTACGCCTACGCCGACAACGAGGTAGTGCCGGGCGCGGTGGGGCTCCTGCTGCTCGTGGCCGAGGCGACCGATAGCAATCCGCGCGACTTCGGGGGCGTCAACCTCGTTCGCGCAGTGAGCCGCAGCCTGCAGTGACCACTCGGGGAGCGACGCCGACACATCGGTCGATCAGTGCTCTGGCCTTGATCACGGTGCTGATGGTCGGCGTCGCTACTCCGTCCGCGATCGCAACCACCACCGCCCGCTACTGGTCCTACTGGATCGTCGACGCCGGGACGTCACCTGAATGGGGGTACGCATCGGAAGGGGCCGGGACTCGCGTCCCCGCCGACGGCTCGGTGGAAGGCTGGCGCTTCGGATTGGCCGGTCAGATGTCCGACATCAAGCCGTCTGTCGATCCCGACTTCGAGTCGATCTGCGCGGGAACCGAGCGTCAGGACGACGCCAAGCGCGTCGGGCTCGTGATCGACCCCGGCACAATCGACCAGTCACCCGACGGTGAGCAACCCGGCGCACTCGTGGTCACCTGCGTCGTCGTTGCTGAATCCGCGACCGGACTGGCGATCGCGCAAGCCGTCGCCGACCTGCGAGTCGATTCCGGTTTCGTGTGCGGGATCGACGGTTATCCGGCGAGCGAGTGCGCGCCATTGGTCGAGGTCCCCACTACTTCCCGTGCGGATGACGCATCGCCACGACAATCCGAAGGGGTCGAGAACGTCGATCAGGGCGACACTGCGTCCGGAGTTATTGACCCCCCCGACGCCGCACCCGCACCAGAGACGTCCCCCGGAACACCGATCGCCGCGGCGCTCACCGTGTCGGTTTTCGCGGTGGTCGGCTTCGCGCTCTGGCGCCGGTCTCGACGGGCGGCGACGCCATGACGGCACCCACGGCGACCACGGGCGCCAGCCAAACAACCGTGCCCAACCTCGCACGAGATGACCGATCCCGGTGGCTGCACCCGCTGGCGTGGTGGGCCTGGGCTCTGGGTGTCGCGGCCGCGGCCAGCATGACCACGAACCCGCTGCTCCTACTCGGACTGATTACCTGCACGGCCGTTGTGGTCGATCGTCGGCGCTCCGATGCTCCCTGGGCGCGATCGTTTGGGTTCTTCCTTCGGCTCGCACTCATCGTCGTCGTGTTTCGACTCGTCGCACAGATTCTGTTCGTCGCGCCGATGGGAACCACGGTGCTGCTCGAGCTGCCCGGGATCACGCTGCCCTCGTGGCTCGCCGGCATCCGCCTCGGCGGCACGCTCATGCTCGAACCCGCACTGCGTGCCCTCTACGAGGGCCTTCGCCTGGCCGCGATCATCGTCGCGGTGGGGGCCGCTAGTTCGCTCGCCTCGCCCCATCGATTGCTGAAGTCGATACCCGCAGCGGTGTACGAAGTCGGTGTCAGCGTTGTGGTGGCCACGACTTTTCTTCCTCAACTCGCCAGTGACGTGACTCGCATCCGTGCCAATCGGCGGCTGCGTGGACGCGCGGATTCGGGGCTGCGAGGAATAGGCGGAACCGTCATGCCCGTCCTGCACGGAGCCTTGGATCGATCGATCGCGCTCGCCGCTGCCATGGACTCTCGTGGGTACGGCCGGTCAGCGACCGTTAGCCGCGCGCGGTCTCGACTGACGACGACCGTGTTCATCGTCGGCCTCGCGGCCATCGCGATCGGTACGTACGGAGTTCTCGGAACCGGATCAGTTGCCACCTGGGGGGCAGGAATCTTGATCGCGGGAGTGGTGTGCGTGGTCGTGGGTGTGTCGCTCGCCGGTCGCCGAAGTCTTCGCACGCGCTACCGCCCCAATGCGTGGCACCGGCCTGACGTACTCACTGCGCTCACTGGCGGCATCGTCGCTGCGACGTTCGTGATCGCGTCCGTTCAGGACTCCGCGGGCATGAACCCATCGACGTCACCGCCGCTATGGCCGACACTTCCGGTCCTTGCCCTCATCGGCCTGGTAGCAGCACTGACTCCGGCGTACCTGACTCCCCCACCACCATCGGTCGGGCCCGCGACCGATCTCGACCCGGCCAGGGTCGACCCGCCAGGGCGGGGCGAGTCATGATCGAGTTCGACAACGTGTCCATTCGGTACAGCGCGGACGCACCCTGTGTGGTGGACAACGTGAACCTGACCGTTGCCGAGGGTGAATTCATCCTCGTCGTCGGTGGGACGGGCTCGGGCAAAAGCACCTTGCTCGGGGCGATCAACGGCCTGGTGCCCCACTTCACCGGTGGAGTGCTCGCCGGCGATGTGCGCATCGACGGACGAAGCACCTCGACCAACCGACCGCGCGACCTAGCCGACCTGGTGGGCGTGGTTCCCCAGGACCCGATGTCCAGTTTCGTTACCGACACGGTCGAAGAAGAACTCGCATACACGATGGAGTGCCTCGGGATCGCACCCGCGGTGATGCGTCGCCGGGTGGAGGAGACCCTCGACCTGCTGGGTCTGCAAGAGCTGCGCCACCGACCCTTGCGGACCCTGAGCGGAGGTCAACGACAGCGCGCGGCAATCGGCGCGGTGCTCACCGCGCATCCGCGGGTGCTCGTCCTCGATGAGCCCACCTCCGCGCTCGACCCCGGGGCGGCGGAGGAAGTTCTCGCCGCGTTGCATCGACTCGTCCACGATCTCGGCGTCACCGTCGTTCTTGCCGAACACCGCCTCGAGCGAGTGTTGCAATACGCCGACCGGATCATCGCTTTGAGCTCCCCCGGGGGTCCGATCACCATCGGCAGCCCGGAAGACATCATGTCGACGGCACCCATCGCGCCGCCCGTCGTCCACCTCGGACGCGTCGCGGGCTGGAGCCCGATCCCGATCACCGTCCGAGACGCACGCCGGCACGCCTCCACGCTGCGGCACCTACTCGTCGGTCACGTACCCCCCTTGCGCGTGGTCGAACAATCCACCGTGGCGGCAACGACGAATCACCTCGACATCCATTACGGGACCACGCGAGCTTTGCGCTCGGTATCGACCACGCTGCACCGCGGAGAAGTCATCGCGTTGATGGGTCGCAACGGCGCGGGGAAGTCGACGATGCTCCACTCACTCGTCGGTATGACAAAGCCCACGGGTGGATCGATCGACATCGCGGGAGTTCAACCAAGTGACGTCGACGGCCCCGACCTCATCCGCCGAGTCGGCCTCGTTCCTCAAGAACCGGCCGACCTTCTCGAGGCGGCGACGGTCGCAGACGAATGCGCAGCGTCCGACAAGGATGCCGGGTGCGACCCCGGAACTACCCGCGCACTGCTGGCGCTTCTCGCACCCGAGATCGTCGACACAACACACCCTCGCGACCTCAGCGAGGGTCAGCGACTGCTGTTGGTGTTAAGCCTTGTCTTGGCGGCTCGACCCGGGCTGATCTGCCTCGACGAGCCCACCCGCGGGCTGGACTACTCAACCAAGGAACGCCTCGCCGGCGTCATCTCCGACCTTTCCTCGGCAGGGCACACCGTTATCGTCGCAACGCACGACGTCGAACTCGCCGCCGAGGTGGCGACTCGCGTGATCATCCTCGCCGACGGCGAAATCGTTGCCGACGGATCCACTGCAGACGTCATCACCTCCTCGCCGATGTTCGCACCACAGGTCGCCAAGATCCTGGCTCCGCAACCGTGGTTGACCGTCGAGCAAGTCCGTCGGGCGCTCGCGCAGGACTCGGCATGAACAACAGGACCATCACCCGCACGGCGAAAGCCATTCCCTTGGGCACGCGGTCGATCCTCGCCGTGTCTCTGGCCTCCGTTGTCGGCTTGATCGCCTTCTTGTGGCCGTTCCTCGCCGCCCCCGAGTCAGCTGTCCTCGCTCACGCCACCGATGCACCATTCTTCTTCGCACTTCTGGTGCCACTGGTGTTGGTGGTTGTCCTCGCGCAATTCGCCGACGGCGCCATGGACGCCAAGTCGATTGCTCTGCTCGGCGTTCTTTCCGCGGTCATCGCCGCATTGCGACCGCTCGGCGCCGGGGTAGCCGGCATAGAACCCATTTGGGCCGTCCTCATTCTCGGCGGCTTCGCGTTGGGGCCCGGGTTCGGTTTCGTCTTGGGCTCGGTGTCGTTGTTCGCATCCGCACTCATCACCGGCGGCATCGGCCCCTGGCTCCCCTTTCAAATGATCGCTGCCGCATGGATCGGCATGGGCGCGGGTCTCATCGCGAAATTTCCCATCGTCCAGCGCTTCACCTCGAACCACCCGTGGCGCGAGGTGTTCGTCGTTGCCGGCTACGCACTTCTCGCCGCCGTCGCTTACGGCTTCGCCCTCAATTTATGGTTCTGGCCGTTCACGATCGACCTCGCGCCGGCGATCGCGTTCCAACCCGGTGCCCCCGCGGTGGAGAACGTCGCGGCGTGGCTTCGCTTCAGCGTCGTCACCTCGCTCGGGTTCGACATTCCCCGAGCCCTCCTGGCCGCCGGTTTGATCATGATCGCGGGCAGAGGCATTCTTATTGCGCTGCGACGCGCCAGCCGCCGAGCGGCGTTCGATCAAGTGGTCGACTTCGCGCCGCATGGTGGCCCAACGCAGGCCTCCGGCGCACGCACGCCATCGAACAACTAGCCCCCGTCGCTATCGACAATCGCCCGTGTCACCGGCGGCAGCAGTGATACCGCGATACCGATGACTGCGGCCACTACCAACGCTGCACCCACGACGCGCGTTCCCGCATCGGGAGCCGCCGTGAGCGGAACACCCACCACGAGGCCGAGAATCTGAGCGAGGATGAACGGCGCTCGTGCTCCGTACTTCGACAGCCACCACCCACGGGCGATGGCAATCAGACCGACTCCCAGAGCAGCGAAGATGACTACCTGCAAAACCAGGGCCGGCAGGTTGGAGACCTCGGGTGGTCCGGTCAGGCCGACCCGGATGCCCTGAATGACGTCGTAGATCGCGTAACCGACGAGCACGATGCCTTCCGCAGCAGCGATAGCCGCCAGCACGATGAGCAAGGGTTGCGTCGGTTTTGGCACGTCGGCGAGCATAGGCTCCTCGCCATGCGGGCGCTGCTGGTCGTCAACCCACGCGCCACCACCACCTCGACCAGAACCACCGACGTGATCGTGCAGGCGCTGTCTCACGAACTGGAACTGGAAATCACCTTCACCACCCATCGTGGCCACGGGGTGGATCTCGGGCACTGGGCCCTCGACAACAGCCTCGACGCAGTGCTCACACTCGGTGGCGACGGTGTCGTGAACGAAGTTCTCAACGGGATTCTGCGCGACGGCCCCGGACGAGAGGTGCCGGCGCTCGGCGTAATTCCCGGCGGCAGCGCCAATGTCTTTTCCCGTGCCCTGCAGGTTCCCAACGATCCGGTCGAGGCGACCGGGGTCATCCTGCGCGCCACCCGCGATGGAGTGTTTCGCCGCATCGGTCTCGGGCACGTGATGACACCGGAGTTCACGCGCTGGTTCGCGGTCAACGCTGGCCTTGGCATGGACGCCCAGATCATCGCGTCGATGGAACAGCAACGCACGCGCGGGCATCGCGCGACGCCCCTGCGGTATTTCGTGACGACGGTGCGGGAGTATTTCGGGGAGCGGGATGGCCCCGAGATGAAGGTCACCCGCCCGGGATCTGCTCCGGCCGCGGGCGTCGTCCTCGGAATCGTGCAGAACGCTTCGCCGTGGACCTATTTCGGCGCGCTCCCGATCGACCCCTGCCCCCACGCATCCTTCGAGACAGGACTCGACCTGTTTGCCCTGCGCAATCTGGGTCCGCTGACCACCGTTCGGGCCGCGGCACGCATGCTGTCCCGCACCGACGGAGCCTCCACCCGATCGAGCATTGTGCGGTGGCACGACCAGGCCGGCTTCTCCTTCAGATCCGAACAGCCAGTGCCGATCCAGATCGATGGCGAGGGCCTGGGCACCACGCGGGACGCCACGTTCACTTCTCACCCGTCGGCCCTACTGGTCATGGGTCCCTAGCATAAATCAGACATTTAGTATTTTATGGGGCACGAAAGTGGGTCAGAAGTCCGAATCGTGGCCATTTAGGGTTGTGTCGGGGGCCCGCCTCTGCGAGGCTTATCTAGCCCTAAGTCTTAGCGCTCGGGTCGCCTTCCTCCGAGGGTAGCCGGGGAGACCCCCCGCCCTCCTTCTAGTCGGGCCCGGTCGTGAAGACTTTCACGAGTGCCGGCAACCCCGGTGCGCAGTTTTTTGGAGTGATGACGCGTGGACTGGCGCCACGATGCGGCCTGCCGTGACGAAGATCCGGAGTTGTTCTTCCCTATCGGCAATACCGGGCCAGCACTCATTCAAATCGACGAAGCCAAGGCTGTCTGCCGCCGATGCCCGGTAGTCGAAGAGTGCCTGCTCTGGGCTCTCGAAAGCGGTCAGGACGCCGGTGTGTGGGGTGGCCTGAGCGAGGACGAGCGTCGCGCCCTCAAGCGGCGGAACGCCCGCATGCGCGCCCGCACGAACGTCTAGTCCCGGACGCCTAGTCCCGGACGCCTAAACGCGACCCGACGGGCTGACGCCTCGGTTACCGTCACTTATCCCCCGGCCAGCGGTACATACACAACGGCCCGCGTTCCATATTCCTGATCGGCAAATTCGAATGTGCCGCCGAGCTCTGTTGTCGCCAACGATTGCACGATGTTGAGTCCGAGACCTGCCGCATCTAACTGATCAGGATCCACGCCGACGCCATCATCGACAACGGCGATCGTCAAGGAGTCCGGCGCACGGACGGCTTCCACCGTGACGAACGTGCCCTGAGCGTGTTGAACAGCGTTGTGCACCAACTCGGAAACACACATCGCCAACGGCGTGGCTCGCTCCGCCGACAACCGTCCCGCCTCCCCGGACAACTCCAGCGTCAGCGGGGACTGGGGATCATCGACAACGATGGAGAACAGCGCCCGCACGATGCGGTCGAACTCCACAGATTCACCGAGGTCAGCCTCATTGCTGGAATCAGCAGACAGTGCCTCGTGCACCACCGCGATCGCCGCTACGCGCACCTGCGCGTCACCCAGCGCGGCGGAGATCGCCTCATCGGACGAGCGTCTGCCTTGAAGCCGCAAGAGAGCCGCCACCGTCTGAAGGTTGTTCTTCACCCGATGATGGATCTCGCGGATGGTGGCGTCCTTGGATAGCAGAGCCCGTTCACGTCGACGAATATCGGTCGTATCCCTCAACAGCAACACGGCACCGTCGATCGGGCCCGAACTTCGCAGAGGTATCGAACGCACGAGAACCGTCGCATTCGAACCCTCGATGTCTGCACGCCCGGCAACTCGACCCCGCGCCAGATCAGCGATCGCCGCGTCCACGGTTCCGTGACGTTGCAGCAGCCGGGTCACGATGCCGGAGAAGTCAGCGCCCACAAGGTCCGTCGCCAGGCCCAGGCGTCGAAGAGCACTCACCGCGTTAGGACTGGCGTAGGCCACCGTCCCCGATGAGTCGAGCCGCACCACACCGTCTCCGATGCGCGGGCGACCGCTGGCTCCGGTCACCGTTTCGGGCACCGGGAACTGCCCGGAGATCAACATGGCGAACAAGATGTCCGCGGTGGACAGGTAGAACTCCTCCAACTGCCCCGCCACCCGAGGGGCCGACGAGGCTCGACGGACCACAACCCCGATGACATCGCGGTCTCGCCCCAACTCCCCTTCACTGTCGGTAGACCGGGCGGCTCGCACCGGACGGTGAATGGGATACGCCTCGACAGCCGTGGGAACCAACGGATTCGTGGCGTCGCGCATCGTCACACTTCGACCGAACGTCAGGGCTTGATCCAGGGCAGCAAGACGACCACGGGGAGAAAACGTCCCGATGACATCCTCGGGTGTGCTCGTCGGAGCCGTCGTCGGCCGAACATGAGCCACCGCGAGGGCTCCTGCGTCATTCCACGTCGGCAGCCACAAGATGAGATCCGAGAGGGAGAGGTCTGCCAGCAGCGACCAGTCCTCAACGATGGCCGTCAGGTGCTCAAGGTCGGCGGACGACAGGTCCGTGCGCTCATTGACCAAACGCGCGGGTATCGGCACGGAGAACAACGTAGCGTGGGGCGATGAGCGATTCGGATGAGCACGCTGCCAAAGAACCCGTGCATGGCGGGCACCATGCGGTCGACGCGGCCATCGAGTGCGGGGCGCAGGCGCTCTTCACGTTGTCCGGGGCCCATATTTTTCCGCTGTTCGACGCAGCCGTGGGCGGTGCTGACGCGGTGCGGTCGGCAGATTCGACGCAATCGGCCGAACGCGGGGGCCGTCTGCCTTTGTTGGATGTTCGACATGAGCAAACCGCCGTCTTTGCTGCGGAAGCTGTCGGGAAGCTCAGCCGGATCCCCGGGTTTGCCGCCGTCACCGCAGGGCCAGGAGTCACCAACGCACTGAGTGCAGTTACGGGTGCGTGGATGAACGGCAGCCCCTTGGTCCTGGTCGGGGGTCGGGCTCCGGATTACCGCTGGGGATCGGGCGCTCTGCAGGAACTCGACCACGTCCCCTTGGTTGCCCCGGTGACGAAATCAGCGACGACCGTCCACGATGCGTCCGAGATCGGCGCCACCATCGACGCGGCTTTTGGCACCGCTCGCACACCGCACCGCGGTCCTACTTTTGTCGATATCCCAATGGACGTCTTCTTCACTCCCACGACATCGTCGACGCCACCGGACACCGGCGCCTCGGGGGGCGCCGACCAGGAGATTGTCGGCGACCTCGATCGCGCGGCCAGCATCCTCGCCGGCGCCTGCCGACCACTCCTGGTCATTGGCTCCGACGTGTGGGCGGGGGCTGCGGTCGAGGCCGCACGGGAGTTCGTCGCCAGCGCGCAGATCCCCACGATCGCCAACGGCATGGGACGAGGGATTTTGCATCCGTCGGACCCACTCCTGGTGACGCGCGCTCGGTCCGTGGCCTTCACCGATGCCGATGTCGTGATCGTGGCCGGCGCACCGGTGGACTTCCGCCTCGGCTACGGCACGTTCGGCTCCAAGGATTCATCCCAACCCACACCGGTCATCCATCTCATCGACTCGCCAACGCAGATCGCCTCGCACGCACCGCACGCACTGCCGATCGCCGGCGATCTCAGTCAGATATTCGACGACCTGCTGGCCCAGGCTCGTGCTGCGGGCATGGACTCCGGCCGGTGGTCCCCTCCAGAATCGACGAGCGCCGGGGGCGCGAAAGACTCCACCACGTGGTGTCGACGCCTGGCTGAGGTAGCCGAGTCAGCACGCTCAGGCGACCACGACATGCTCACCTCCGACGCCGCGCCTATCCACCCCGCACGGATTTACCGGGAGTTGCACTCCAGAATCGATGACGCGGACGTCGTCATCGGCGACGGTGGCGACTTCGTCTCTTTCGCCGGTCGCTTCATCGAACCGGCGCAACCCGGCTGCTGGCTCGATCCCGGTCCCTTCGGGTGCCTGGGCACCGGACCGGGATACGCCTTGGGAACGCACGTTGCCCGCCCGGACTCCCATCCGTGGCTGCTGATGGGCGACGGGGCGGCGGGTTTTTCCTTGATGGACGTCGAGTCACTCGTGCGGCACCGCGTCCCGGTCACCATGGTCGTCGGCAACAACTCCGGCTGGGGCCTCGAGCGTCATCCCATGCGTTTCCTGTATGGCTACGACGTGTTGGCCGATCTACCGCCGATCCGGTACGACGACGTGGTCGCGGCGCTCGGAGGTGCTGGTGAGACGGTGACCGAAGCATCCGACATCGGCCCCGCACTCGATCGTGCACGCACCCACGACGGTCCCTACCTGGTCAACGTGCTCACCGACCCGGAGGTCGCCTACCCGCGCTCGACCACTGGCATCTGACTTACCGTCAAGAACCGAAGGAGGCGCGTTCCACAATCGCGCGGACGATTGTTCCCCGGCCGATTCCCTGTATCCGTTCACCGGATGGCGCGACGTGATCGGCTCCGACCTCAAACGTGATGCGCCTTGCGTCCACGTTCGTGACCGTCGCCCAGGTCGTCACGCGCGCTCCGACGGGAGTCGGCCGCCGATGGGCCACCTCGACCGACACTCCGACACTGGTGCACTCCTGTGCCATCTCCGCATCGACGGCTAGGACCGTGGCGCGTTCCATCCAAGCGATCAACTGCGGTGTCGCGAGAACCGCGACGTCACCGCTGCCCACCGCAATGGCGGTGTCTGCCTCCGTCACCGGCGCGTCGAACTCGCCGCGACGCCCGATCCACGACTGCGGGGGCACAAACACCGTCATCAGTGCCCCCCTAGCGCAAGGACACCAGGGCGTCGCCCTCTTGGACGACCGTTCCCACTTCGACGAAAATCTCCTCGACCAGGCCCGCGTGCTCCGCGAGCACGGGAATCTCCATCTTCATCGACTCCAGGACGACCAAGAGACCCCCGGCGTCCACGCTGTCCCCTGGCGAGACCTCGACGCTGTGCACCGACGCGACCATTTCCGCGTTGATCGTGTGTGCCATAGCTCCTCATGTGCGCCCGCTGAATGTTGGGCTGTGCGGAGCCTACTCCTGATCGTTGCCGGGACGCCGATGAGAGGTATCGGAAACAACCGTTACCCGAATCCGTTCACGTAGGCCCTCGGGTGTCGCAATACCCGCCGAGGCGCGAGCCACGAGGGCTTGTACTCGTCGAACTTCCTGCCGCTGGTGTTCGCACGGTGGGCATTCGGTGAGGTGGACGGCGATCAGGCGATACTCCTCGGCCCCCACTTCACCGTCGATGTAGGCACTCAGAGAAGCCACCACCTGCGAGCAGGGGGTCTCGTGCGGGCGTCCGCAACTCATGATTCCTCACCTCCCCAGGCGCCGACGAGTCCTTGGTTCTTCGCATACTTATCTAACAATCCCCGCAACGCTTTTCTTCCCCGATGGACGCGCGACATCACCGTTCCGACCGGTGAATCCATGATGTCCGCTATTTCCCGGTAGCTGAACCCCTCCACGTCGGCCAGGACGACAGCTGTTCGAAATTCCTCGGGAATCTCGGCCAACGCCGCCGACACGTCATCGTCACCCAACAACTCCAGCGCCTCTATCTCGGCGGATCGACTGCCTCCGGCGGAACGTGTCTCGATGTCCAGCATCTGCGCGTCTCCAAGCTCATCGGTGGGCTGGAAGCGGGGCTGACGTTGAGCCTTGCGGTAGTCATTGATGAACGTGTTTCGCAGGATGCGAAACAGCCATGCCCTCAGGTTGGTCCCCTGCTGGAACGTCCGGTACGCCGCGAAGGCCTTCGCGTACGTTTCCTGGACGAGATCCTCGGCATCAGCAGGGTTGCGCGTCATGCGAAGAGCAGTTCCGTACAACTGATCGAGATAGGGCAAGGCGTCGGTTGCGAAGAGTGTCGACAGTTCCTCGTCCGACAATTCGCGACCCGGATCGCTCGGATCGCACGCATCGCTCGGATCGCACGGTTCACCCGTCGGATCGTTACCCACCGGCTGTTCGCTCCGGTGGGGGTCCGTTGCGGCGGGGGCTTCAGGCATCGCCCGTCAGCCTACGCACCTTCATTGGTGACCGGGTGGGCTCTCAAACCGGGGTGATGAGATCCAGACCGTCGTTCACTGGGGCGTTGACACGCGTGGATACCGGGTGAAAGTCACGCGAGCCCGACTCCACGCCGTTTCGAGACTGCGCGCAGATGGCTTCCAAGGTGCCCTGGGCATCCTCCAGGTGCGGATCCAGCCATCGTTCCCACCAGGACTTGGGCACCTCCACGGGCATTCGGTCGTGAATGTCTGCCACCGGCCCGACCGCCTCCTGGGTCAGAATCGTGCACGTGCGCATCTCCCCGTGGGGCCCTTGCCAGTCGTCGAACAGTCCCGCCATGGCCAGCGGTTCACCGCTGCGAGGATAGATGTAGAACGGCTGTTTCCGTGAGCCGGCGCCTTCGGGGGGCGGGCGCCATTCGTAATAGCCATCCGCCGGAACCACACACCTGCGGCGCCGGAATGCTGCCCGGTAGGAAGGCTTCGTTGCCACCGATTCCGACCGCGCGTTGATCATCCGACTCGCACGTGAGGAATCCGAGGACCACGACGGAATCAATCCCCAGCGGGCAACGGTCAGGCGTCGCGTTCGGTCCTCATCGACAACGATGTACACCTCGGATGTGGGAGTGATATTGAACCGCGGGGCGAGCTCCGTTAACGGAAGTTCCTCGACTCGACACCAGTCGCCGAGTTCACTCGCTTCTCGACTTGCCGCATACCGGCCGCACACACCATCTCCTCACAAGCTCTCATCACACGAGAGAGCTGGGTACGTTCAGAAAAGAGCGCTGGCCAGAGCCGTTCGTGCAGATGCCACGGCTGGATCGTCACCCGCAACCGTGAACAGTTCGACGGTCCGGGTCCGGGCACGCTCGCGATCATCACCCGCGGATTGCCGAACGGCGTCGATGAGGCGGGTGAAGCACGCCGACCAGTTGCCCTGCAAGGCCTCGACGTCCGCGGCCATGAGTTGGGCATCGACATCCTCGCCGCTTGAGGCTGACTGCAACGCGGCGACCGGGTCGAGGCCCTCGGTCCGCTCGTATAGATCCACCGTCGCCAGTCCCGCCGCCGCATCGCTGTCGGCCGGTGACTCGTCCAGAATCTTTCGGTACGCAGCCCGTGCAGCCGGCCAATCGCCAGCGTCTATCGCGTCGACGGCCGCATCGAATCGCGGGTCACCGGCATCGAGTTCGGCGTCGACGTCATCGGAGACCTCCTCGCCCTGCACTGCCCCGTCGATTCCCTGGCTGGCAGCGATCTCGAGAACCTTGTCGATGGCCTGACGCAACTGCGATTCCGGGAGAGCCCCTTGGAACAGCGGTGCCACTTGTCCACCGATGACGGCGAAAACCGATGGGATCGATTGGACTTGGAAAGCAGCAGCGATCTGTTGTTCTGCATCGACGTCGACCTTGGCAAGAATCCACCGCCCGGCGTATTCGGCAGCGAGTTGCTCCAACAGCGGCGATAACTGCTTGCAGGGTTCGCACCACGTGGCCCACAGATCCAAGATGACCGGCACCGTCATGGATCGATCCATAACTTCGGCCTGGAAGTTGGCCGCGGTTGCATTGATGATCAGGCCCGCGGGTGCTCCCTCTACGGCCGCATCGGTCTTGCGCTGCTGATCTTTTTGCGCCGCGATGGCGCCGAGGTCTACTGCCCCGGCGAAGTTAGGAGTGCTCACGCGCCCATTGTGGCGCATGGGCCCACGGCACGGAGTCGATACCCGGTTCAGCTCAGGGCTAGCGCTCGGCTCCCTGGGACCCGGGCCTACAACCCGGGCATACGACACGGACTTAAGACCCTGCGCCTGACCCCATCTCGTGGACCAACGCCTCGGCTGCCCCGTGTACATCCACCTCACCGTGGGCAACCGCGCTGACCGAATCCTCGAAGGCTGACATCGAGGAAGCGGCTTCGATACGCGAGCGCACCATTCCCACAGCGGTCGCAATGACCTCCTCCCGGGCACGGGCCATGCGCCGGCGCTCGAGTTCACCGTGATCGACCGCCCACGCGCGATGATCAGCAATCGCAGCCACGATGTCGTCGATTCCGGTGTCGGTGCTGGCGATGGCCGTGAGCACCGGCGGCGTCCACGCCTCGACTACGTCATCTGCTTCGCTCTTCGCGTTCTGCTGGCTTATCGCGGTCTGCTGGCTCGTCGCAAGCGAGATCATCTGCCGCAGATCCCGGGCCGTTGTCTGGGCTCCCTCGCGGTCGGCCTTGTTCACCACGAACAGATCCCCGATCTCCAAGATTCCGGCTTTTGCCGCCTGGATTCCATCTCCCATTCCCGGTGCCAGCATGACGATGGTCGTGTCCGCTGCAGCGGCCACCTCCACTTCCGATTGGCCCACACCCACCGTCTCCACCACGACGACGTCGAATCCGGCGGCGTCGAGAACTCGCAGGACGTGTCCGGCCGCGGCCGCCAGTCCGCCGAGGTGACCGCGTGAGGCCATCGATCGAATGAAGACGTTCTCATCCGAGGAGTGCGACTGCATGCGGATCCGATCACCGAGCAGCGCACCTCCGGAGAACGGCGACGACGGGTCCACAGCAACAACCGCAACCGACTGACCTCGGGCACGGAACGCCGTAATCAGCGCCGCGGTCATCGTGGACTTGCCCACCCCCGGTGATCCGGTGATGCCGACGACGTGGCTACGCGGACGATCAGCGTCACTCCTGGCGTGTTGCGCAAGCCGCCGGAGGAGCTCGAGACCGTCCGGCCCTGCGTTTTCGACAAAGGTGATCGCTCGCGCAAGGTCACGTACCTTGCGCTCGGCGATTCCGGCCATCAGCCGATCGACCTCGTCGGTCATCCTGTTCGGTCTCCTTCGGGCTCAGCTGCAGTCTGTGTTTGCGGCATCCTTTCGCGATCTCGCCTGGGCGGGGACGCGAAACGCTTACGTCGCGGTGGGCACTTCGACAATCAGCGCATCCCCCTGGCCACCGCCGCCACACAGGGCTGCTGCCCCGATTCCTCCACCTCGACGACGCAACTCGTACATCAGGTGCAACACGAGGCGGGCTCCGGACATTCCGATGGGGTGGCCGAGCGCGATTGCGCCACCGTTCACATTGAGACGCGAGTTATCGATTCCCAGACGCTTGATCGAGGCAACGGCAACCGCGGCGAATGCTTCATTGATCTCCACGAGGTCGAGGTCGGAAACGGAGATCCCCTCTTTGGCGCACGCCGCCTCGATCGCCGCCGCCGGCTGTTCGTGAAGTGACGGGTCGGGCCCGGCGACAACTCCATGGCTGCCCAGGAACGCCATCGGGGTCCGTTCGAGTCGCTCGGCCGCTGCGCGTGAGGTGACGACGAGGGCCGCCGCGCCGTCTGAAATCTGCGACGCATTCCCTGCGGTGATCGTCCCCTCGGGGGCGAAGGCCGGGCGCAGACGTCCCAGAGATTCCGCGGTCGTCTCGGCCCGAATACCTTCGTCGTCGGTGACGACGATGTCGTCGCCCTTGCGCTGGGGAATCCGCACCGGGGTGATTTCCTCGGCCAAGATCCCGACCGATTGCGCAGCTGCGGCTCGACGATGCGAGGCCTCGGCGACCGCGTCCTGCTCTTGTCGCGTCAACGCATAGCGGTCGTTGTATCGCTCCGTCGCTTCTCCCATGGCGCATTCGTCGAACGCGCATGTGAGTCCGTCCAACGCCAGCGCATCGATCATTGTCCAGTCGCCATACTTCTTACCCTCGCGCGAACCAATCAGCAGGTGGGGAGCCTGCGACATCGACTCCATGCCTCCGGCGACAACGGCGTCGAACTCTCCAGCGCGGATCATCTGATCGGCGAGAGCGATCGCGTCGATCCCCGACAGGCACACCTTGTTGATCGTCAGGGCCGGGATCGCCATGCCCAGTCCCCCGGCGATCGCCGCCTGACGGGCCGCGTTCTGGCCCGAACCGGCCTGCAGGACCTGGCCGAGAACCACGTAGTCAATATCGGTCGGCTGAACTCCCGAGCGCTCGAGCGCACCGGCGATCGCGAATCCTCCGAGGTCAGCCGCAGACAGCGACGACAAAGAGCCCTGCAGTCGGCCCATCGCAGTTCGTGCTCCACCAAGAACAACCGCTCCATCGCGCAGACTCATCTCAACCGCTCACCCTTCCCGATATTCGGTCCCGCCTGCAGGTGTCACCGGTCACTGGACCCCTGCTCGTGCAACGATAGTTCCCATGCATCCTGTGGTTACCCGGATCGACCATGTCGGCATAGCGGTCGCCGATTTCGACGAAGCCGTTGCTTTCTACGCTCGTGCCTTCCACATGACCGTCGACCACGAAGAAGTCAATACTGAGCAGGGGGTGCGTGAGGCGATGCTGCGCGTGGGCGACTCGGATTCGTGGATCCAGATTCTCGCTCCGCTCAGTGCCGACTCCCCCATCGGCCGATTCCTCGACCGCAGTGGTCCAGGAATTCAACAAATGGCGTACACCGTGACCGACATCGACGCGGTCAGTGATCATCTTCGATCCGCAGGGGTTCGACTGCTGTACGACGAGCCGAAGACCGGTACCGCGGGGTCGCGGATCAACTTCACCCACCCGAAGGACTCTGGCGGCGTACTTATCGAGTTGGTGCAACACGCCGCGGAGTAATCCGCTTCGCCACGCCTGCGTATCAGACAATTCTTCATGTGCTTCCCCGCATCCAGTTGCCGCTGGACGTCGCCATCGACCCCGGTATCGGCCAGCAACCCACTACCTGGGTGGTCGTCGGAGCGGTTGTTGCCCTGGTAGGACTGTTCGTTGCGCGCCGGGCTCGCAAGCTCGCAATCTTGATGACCGTCGGCACCGCTGGCGCGGTGTGGGCCTGGTCGTCCGGTGCCCTTTCCCTCGCCGGGTAACTCGGCTACCGCTGCGACGAGCCGGGCTCGGCTTTCGGTTCACCCTCAGGCCCGGTACCTTTCCTTGGCACAGACAAGTCTGTGACGCATACGAGTCCATGACGCTGCATGACAGGACTTGCGGCAAAGGACGGTAAGGGGAGCAAGCGTGGCTGGGGATTTCGAGTCGATCGTTCGTGCCATCGAAGAGCAGGACTCCTCAATCGGTGACATGCCGATTCCGCACACATACCTCGCCGCCACGCTTCACAAGTCCGACGAGCAGATGTTCGCTGGTCGAGCATCCCGCGACAAGGATCCCCGTGAGTCGCTGCACATCGAGCAGGTTCCTACGCCCGAGCTCGCAGCAGGCGAAGCCCTCATCGCGGTGATGGCTTCGGCCATTAACTACAACACGGTGTGGTCCTCGATATTCGAGCCCGTCTCGACATTCGGATTCCTCGATCGTTACGCCCGGAGCAACCCCGACGCAGCCCGGCACAACCGGAACTACCACGTCTTGGGCTCTGATGCTTCCGGCGTCGTTCTTCAGACCGGTCCCGGAGTCCACACGTGGAAGCCGGGCGATCGCGTGGTCGCCCACTGCCTGTCGGTGGAACTCGAGTCTCCCCTCGGTCACAACGACACAATGATGGATCCCGAGCAGCGCATCTGGGGGTTCGAGACCAACTTCGGTGGCTTGGCTCAACTCGCCATCGTCAAAGCCAATCAACTCCTTCCCAAGCCGGAGCACTTGACGTGGGAGGAAGCGGCCTGCCCGGGACTGGTCAACTCCACGGCCTACCGTCAACTCGTGTCTCACAACGGTGGGGCAATGAAACAGGGAGACGTCGTTCTCATCTGGGGAGCCTCAGGAGGCTTGGGCTCCTACGCGACCCAGTACGCGTTAAACGGTGGCGCTATCCCCGTGTGCGTCGTTTCCAACGAGAGCAAGGCCGAGGTCGTGCGCTCCATGGGAGCCGACTTGATCATCGATCGCGCGGCCGAGGGGTACAAGTTCTGGAAGGACGAAACCACCCAGGACCCCAAGGAATGGCAACGGCTCGGTAAGAAGATCAGGCAGCTCACGGGCGGAGACGACATCGACATCGTCTTCGAGCATCCGGGGCGTGAGACTTTCGGCGCCAGTGTCTACGTCACCCGTAAAGGCGGCACCATCGTGACGTGCGCGTCGACATCCGGCTTCATGCACGAGTACGACAACCGCTATCTGTGGATGAACCTCAAGCGCATCGTGGGCAGCCACTTCGCCAACTACCGGGAAGCACACGAGGCGAACCGACTGATCGCCAAGGGAATGATCCATCCCACGCTGTCCAAGGTCCTGCCGCTGGCCGAGACCGGCCAGGCTTCGTGGGAGGTCCATCGCAACATGCACCAGGGGAAGGTCGGCATTTTGTGCCTGGCTCCCGTCGAAGGCCTCGGCGTCACCGACCCGGCACTTCGTGAGTCCGTCGGTCCTGCTCTCGATCGGTTCCGGTCGGCTACGGCTTCGTGATCCGACCCCCGTCGACCTACCTGACCTACCATGACGAAATGACTGCGCCATCGACGTCGTCGCACGTCGATGAGCACATGCCGTGGAAACTCGACCGTGGCCGCTCCCTCGGTGAGATGGGCTATCTCCCCGGACTCGACGGCCTTCGGGCTGTGGCCATCATCGGGGTGCTGCTCTATCACGCAGGCATCGACTGGATGCCTGGAGGCTTCCTCGGCGTCGACGTCTTCTTCGTCATCAGCGGCTTCTTGATCACCTCGCTGATACTTGAGGAGTACGACCGCTCAGGACGCGTCAATTTCACCAAGTTCTACCTCGGCCGCGCCCGCCGACTCCTCCCCGCCGTTGCCGTAATGCTGATCGCGGTTGGTCTCGCGGTTCTCATCGTCTACCAGGATGCACTGAGCGCCTTTCGCGAAGACGCACTCGCAACCGTCTTCTACGTGAACAACTGGTGGTACATCTTTGTCGATCAGTCCTACTTCGAATCTGTCGGGCGACCGCCGCTGTTGAAGCACCTGTGGTCACTGTCCGTCGAAGAGCAGTTCTACTTGATCTGGCCGGCGTTCGCCCTCCTGCTGATGCGGTCGGGAGGACGCCCCCTCGTTCGTCGACTTGCCCTGGTGCTGGCGATCGCGTCGACGGTGTGGATGGCGGTCTTGTCGATCCGCAATGGCTACCCGGTCGATGCCGACCCCAGCCGCGCGTACTTCGGTACCGATTCGCACAGCATGGGGCTCTTGGTCGGTGCAGCGCTGGCCACCATGTGGAGACCCGGACGATTGAGCACCCACATTCCACGCCTAGCCCAACTCATCATCACCGGGATTGGCGTGGCATCCCTCGCCGCCGTTATCGGCTTCTATCTCTTCGTCGGCGAGTTCACGCCGTGGTTATATCGCGGGGGTTTTCTCGCCCTCGCCTTCTTCACCACAGCGTTGATCGCCGCAGTGACTCACCCGGCTTCTTTCTTGGGGCCAGCGCTCGGCACGGGAATTCTTCGCTACATCGGCAGACGCTCCTACGGCATCTACCTGTGGCACTGGCCGATATTCATGGTGACGCGCCCCGGTATCGACGTGGAGTGGAGCGAGCCCGTCACGTTCGTCGTGCGCATCGCCCTCACGCTCGTCATCGCCGAACTCAGTTACCGCTTGGTGGAGATGCCCATTCGGCGGGGCGCGCTTGGTCGAGCTTGGTCGGCCATCCGTTCGGGAGGCACGCTGGGCGTGCGAGCCATAGTCACACTGATTGCTACCGGCATCGTCACCATCGCCGGTGCGGCCGTCGCCATCGCTTTGATCATGAACCCCGGGGATGGCCGTGACGCCATTCCTCCCGATGTCGTCGAAGCCATGGGTATCGCCGATGGCGGCCCACTCGAATTGGCAATCGACGACGAATCATCGGATGCGCAGGACGCCGCCGATGCGGGTGCAAATGTGGGCATATCGACCGAGTCAGGTACCGCCCCAGGTATCACCAGTAGCCAAGACACCGACAGCGGCGAGCCAGTGCTGTCCGAGGAGGAAATCCGCGCGGCAAACGGACCGGTCAGCGTGATAGGAGACTCGGTGGTCTTGGGCGCGCGATCTGCCATCAAGGACGCCATCCCCGGCGCTCGCGTCGACGCGAAGGTGTCGCGGATGCCGGGAGGCTTCACCGGTCGAGTGAAGAAACTGGACCGCCGTGACAAGCTCGCGAACGTGGTTGTTGTGCACCCGGCCACTAACGGCGTCATCAACGCCAAAATTCTGCGCGGCATCCTCGATCCCCTGACCGACTACGAGCGCGTCGTCATCGTGAACGCCTCCGTGCCCCGATCGTGGGAGAAGCAGAACAACAAGGTGATCGCGAAGGTCACTCCCGATTACCCCAACGTCGTCGTCGCCGACTGGAAGAGCGCGTCCAACGGCAGGAGCGACTACTTCGTTTCCGACGGGGTGCACCTGACGGGTTCGGGAGCCGCAGCCTTCGCGGAGGTCATCCGCGAAGCTTCTGGCTTGTGACCTGACCGCGACAGGCAACGCGCAGTGACGCATGATGGCCTAGTGCACATCGGAACCCACGTTCGCCTGATCGCCATCACCTCGGCGGTCCTCGTCATCGTCGGTGCCTTGTCGATCGGTGGCGTCCTGGTATTCGGGCCGCTGTTCCCCGCGGCCAGCGCCCAGCCGACGGTGGAGCTCGTGTCCAAGAAGACCATTGCTCGATCTCTGACCAGCCCCTGGGGCCTTGCGTTCCTGCCCGACGGTTCCGCTCTGGTTTCCGAGAGAGACACCGGCCTCGTCCGACGGATCGCCGGTCGATCGAACGGCTCCCCCGCGCGATCGTTGACCACGACCTCGAAAGTGGGAACAGTCAGTGGGGTCCGCGCCGGCGGCGAAGGAGGGCTCCTCGGGATTGCCGTTCCGCCTACGGCGCGCGGAACCCAACCCGAGGTGATCTTCGCGTACCTGACGACGGCACGGGACAACCGAGTGGTGCGCATCGACTGGGACGGCCGTAGCCTCGGGCCCCAGACGCCTATCGTGACCGGGATTCCCAAGAACACGTACCACAACGGTGGCCGCATACTCGTGGACGATGACGTTCTGTACATCGCGACCGGAGATGCCGGGATCCCGGAACTCGCGCAAGACCGCACCTCACTGGCCGGCAAGGTCCTGCGGGTCGACTTCGACGGTGCACCCGCGGCCGGCAACCCCATCGAAGGGTCGCGGGTCTTCACACTCGGACATCGCAACGTTCAAGGTCTCGCACTAGACGCCGCGGGACGACTGTGGGCCACGGAGTTCGGCACGAGCAAGGCCGACGAGCTCAACCTGCTCCGCCCGGGCCGAAACTACGGCTGGCCGGTGGTGGAAGGTCGCAGCTCGAAGCGAGGATTCACCAATCCGAAGGTCACGTGGTCGCCGACATCTACCGCGTCACCGAGTGGCTTAGCGATTCAGGACGGCGCCGCCTACGTCGCGAGCCTGCGGGGTGAGGTCCTGTGGCGAGTCCCCTTGAGGGGCACCCGGGCCGGAAATCCCGAGGCCGTCGACCTCGGTGAGCAAAGCCGTCTGCGCACCGTCGCCGCGGCACCGGACGGCCGGCTCTGGCTGTCCACCAGTAACACTGATGGGCGGGGCGATCCCGGCTCCCGGGACGACCGCATGCTCAGCTTGATCGTCGACGACTAGCCACTCATTCCCGAGCGCTGGATATGGGTCAGGAAGTCAGCGAGCGCACGACCCACGTGCGCGGGCTGTTCGATGGCAGATAAGTGACCGGACCCGGGTATTTCACTGGCCTGGGCGTCGGACAGCGCCTCGAGCATGGTGTTCTGCTCGCTCAGCGGAGACATACCGTCCTCATCTCCCCAGAGCACCAGGGCAGGAACATGTACCTCCGTCAGCATGTCCACCGAGTCCGGGCGTGCGGCCATCGCACGCTGGTACCAGGAAACGGTTTCCGGGGACACCTGAAGCATCCATGACTCGACCCTGCGGACGACATTCGGCCGTGATGCGTGGGTCGTGGATCCCACCAGCACCGGGAGAATCTTCTCGCGCAAGATCTCGGCACACTTGCTCGGAGATTGATCGATGAGGGCGGCGAGTTCTTGTCGGGCCTGCTGCGCATCGGCGGAGTCGGCCGTGGCTTTGCTGTCGCACAACCCGACCCCGGCGAGCATCTCCGGCTGTTGCCGCCACCATTCCATGGTCAGGTACCCCCCGACGGAGAGTCCAGCCACCACGAGTCTGTCGACGCCACGGTCCAATGTCGCCGAGATCAGCGTCGCCACCACGCTCGCGAGATCCGGCTCGCCCTCCGCTGGGAGGGGGCTGGCTCCAAATCCCGGGAGATCGGGAACGAGAACGCGCCAGCCGATGTCGACAATCGCGGGTATCTGCTCATCCCACATGTGATGGTCACAGGGAAAGGCGTGTAGCAGCATCGCGACAGGACCCGATCCCTCATCGATCATTGCGATGCTCACGCCAGATCACTCCACTTGTCCATCGGGCCGGTCCAGTGGGTCGGAAGATCCTCGGAGTCGGGCTCGATGACCTGCACGATGCGATTCAATACGTTACCGACGAATCGCTCCCCTACCCACAGGTGCTTGGCATCGGGAACGGCTACGACGTCGATGGCCGGGGCAACAGCGAATGCCTCGCGAGCGGCCTGCGGAGGCAGAAAGTCGTCGAACTCGGGCACGAAGGCCACGACGCGTCGCCCGGCTGTTTGCCATACGCGAACGTCCTCGACGGTAGCGAACCGCAGCGGCGGGCTCAACAGGATGGCACCGCGAACAGGGTCGACATTTCCGTGCTTGAGAACGACATCGGTGCCGAAAGACCACCCCACCAGCCAGATATCCGGTAGTCCCCGCCGCTGTGCCTCATCAATGGCCGCCCTTAAGTCCAAACCCTCGCCCTCGGCACTATCAAATTCGCCTTCGCTGGCACCGGCCGCAGAAGCGGTGCCGCGAGTGTTGAAGCGCAGTACGGCGATGTCGGACATGGCTGGTAGACGCCACGCCATCTTTCGCAACACGTGCGAATCCATCATGCCGCCGTGCGTGGGCAACGGATGGACACACACGATCGTCGCGCGCGGCTGATTCTCGAGCGGAAGAGCCACCTCACCAACGAGTCGCAACCCATCGGCGGTCGTCAACGAGAGGGGCTCGCGACGAGCCGGCAGTACCGAATTGGCGGTGATGGGCTCGTCAACGACATCCATCATCGCGGGCCTCGTGTCCCACGAGCCCGCCAGCACGGTGTGTGCCAATGGCGCCTGTCGTCGGCGCCGTTTGGGTCATCAGCACTCCACACGACTACGTGAGGAGTCGCCGGCCGAATCTCATGATCGCACCCCGGGCATCGGTACGTCTTGGTTGCCGACGACCCGGTCAATGACCGCACGATCCAGTCGCCGTCCGGGTGCGATTCGATCTGCTGATTGGACCGCGGAGCCGCGCGTTCGGGCTCGTGGCGCCTGCGGTTCTTTCGACCCACGTCATCGTCCCCTATGCGTACGAGCGAAAACCACGACCGGCTTTTCGACCGGTGTAGCCCGCCGTCACCAGATGCTCCAACCAAGGCGCGGGAGCGAAACCGGGCTCACGAAATTCCCGATACAGCGTTTGTTGAATAGCGAGCGAAACATCCAATCCAACAACGTCGAGCAATTCGAAGGGGCCCATGGGGTACCCGCAGCCGACCTTCATCGCCGTGTCGATGTCGTCTGTAGTCGCGTAGTTGCCCTCGGCCATCTTGATAGCGTCGTTCAGGTACGGGAACAGCAGCGCATTCACAATGAAACCGGCTCTATCACCGCAGTGAACACCCACTTTGCCGATCCGAGACACGACACTTCGCGCGGTGGCGACGACATCCGAGCTCGTCGCGACCGTGTCGACGATCTCCACGAGCTTCATCACCGACGCCGGATTGAAGAAGTGAAGCCCGACGACGTCTCCTGGGCGCGATGTCACCGACGCAAGATCGACCACGGGCAAGGAGGAGGTAGTCGTGGCCAAGATGACCCCCGGCCGACAAATCTCATCCAGGTTCTCGAACAGCGCGGTCTTGATATCGAGTTCCTCGGCGATGGCCTCCACCACCAGATCCACATCGGCAAGGTCATCCAAAACCGTGGTGCCGGTGATGCACCCCATAGCGGCATCCACGGCGTCCTGTTCGATCTTGCCCCGTTGCAGAGCCTTCTCCAGGCTCCGACGGATCGATGCGATGACCTTCGCGACCTTGTCCTCTGATCGGGCGACGAAAGTGACCGAGAACCCGGCCTTGGCGAATACTTCGATGATCCCCGTTGCCATGGTGCCGGAGCCGACAACACCCACGGTGTTGACCTCGCGGACAGACGCGTCCGAGGCGTCCTGCGCCGCCACATGGTCGTCGGCGACGATCTCGGGTGAGCCAGGCTCGGCGTAGGAGTAGAAGCCACGTCCGGATTTCCGGCCCTTCAACCCGGCGGTGACCATGTGCTTAAGGATGGGACTCGGGGCGTGCAGACGATCTCGACCCTGCCGATACATGGTGTCCAAGATTTGGTACGAGGTATCAAGCCCAATGAGATCCAGCAGAGCCAAGGGCCCCATCGGCAACCCGCATCCCAGGCGCATCGCCGCATCGATGTCCTCACGGCTTGCGTACTTCTGCTCGAACATCGATGCCGCATGATTGAGGTAGCCGAACAACAGACTGTTGGCAATGAACCCGGCTTTGTCTTCGCAGATCACCGCCTGTTTGCCGATCTGCTCGGCGAAAACCCGAATGTGCTCGACAACCTCATCGTCGGTGACGACGGTGCGAACGATTTCCACGAAATCTTGCACGGGAGCCGGGTTGAAGAAGTGCAATCCCACCACGCGCGACGGTTGGCCGACCGCCGTGGAAATTTCGGTGACCGACAGCGAGGAGGTGTTCGTGCACCAAATGACTCGATCGGGCAAGAGGCCGTCGAGCTGGCCGAGAACCTGGCGTTTCAACTCCAGGTTCTCGGGTACCGCTTCGATCACGATGTCCGACGTCAAAGACTCCTGCAGGTTGGTCGTGAAAAGGATGCGATCGAGAATTCCGGATCGCTCACTCGCGGTCAGTTTGTCGCGGGCCACCGCTCGGTCGGTGGAGGCTTCGATGCGCTGACGTGCATCGCTGACGGTGGTGTCGTCGATGTCGATAGCTCGGACGGCGAAGCCGTGTCGCGCGACTACCTCAGCTATTCCGGTCCCCATGGTTCCCAAGCCGATAACTGCAACACTGCCGACCCTGTCCCGAGATTCCATGAGTGCAGTCTGCCAAAGGGTCAAAACAGGCGCAGACCCGAATCCGCTGTGCCTTTGAGTTCGTCGTAGTCAACGACGAGGCAGCGGATGCCGCGATCCTCGGCGAGGGTTCGAGCCTGGGGTTTGATTTCCTGAGCGGCGTAGACGCCGGAGACGGGAGCAAGTATCGGATCTCGATTCAACAGTTCCAGATAGCGCGACAGCTGCTCTACTCCATCGATTTCACCGCGCCTTTTGATCTCAACCGCCACCGGCTTGCCCTCCTCGTCCCGGCACAAGAGGTCGACCGGCCCGATCGCGGTGGGGTATTCACGTCGCACGAGAGTCCAGCCACTACCGAAGGTCTCCACGTGTTCGGCCAGAAGTTTCTGCAGGTGCGCTTCCACGCCATCCTTCACCAAACCGGGGTCTTGGCCCAGGTGGTGCTGAGAATCATGTTGGACGTCGTACACGTACACCACTAGATGCTCACCGGCCTTGTTCGTCACCGTCCAGATGGACCTCGTGCCTTCCGGAGCGTCGCGCGTAACGCCGTCACCGGTGCTGTCCGCATCATCGATGTCTTCTTCGACCAACCGGCACGGCGGGCTCATCCAATTCAGCGGCTTACCTCCGCGATCGTTGTGGATCAGCAGGGTGCCGTCTCCTTTGATCATGAGCAGCCGCACCGCCTCCGGCAGTTCGGTGGTCAACCGTCCCTGGTACTCGACCGAGCACCGCGCCACCACAATCCGCACCGTCCGAGGCTAGCCGCCGTGCTTGCACGGGACAGGGCACCGGGTGCGCAATACCATCGCGAGGGTGATGCAGCGGTTCCACGTCTGGCCCGTCGTCGTTCTCGCCGCGGCCAGCCTCGTGGGTTGTGCGACCGAGGACGTCGACCCAGCTGCCGCCGACGATCCAACGCCGACCTCATCCGCTGACTCAGTGGATGAGTTAGTCGATGAGTTGGCGGGTGAGTCATTCGATACCTCGTCGACCGACTCCCCCCATACTCCCGATTCCGTCACCGAACTGGAACCGAAAGATCTCGTCATCCGCTCGAACGAGCTCTGGGGCTCGTTCAATCGCATGGGCAAAGACACCCTCTGCCGCACCGATTTTGATGACGCTTTCGAGGTCACGTCCACCGCCAACTTCTTCATCGAGTTATCGCGAGCCGCCAATGACCAAACGCCCGACGCTCAACCGTGGATTACCGGGCTCACCGATGAACAGGCGACGCAGGTGCTCTACGCAGCCGCGATGAAGTACTGCACCAATTTGCCCGACGTCTGATCGACGTCGATACAGCCAGACATCGAGACGCGCGCACGTGCGCGGACAGTGGGAACGGACGTCCTTCACGATGTTTGCCTTACGGCGAGGATGGGACCCGTTCGTCACCCACCGAAAGGTGGTCGACCACTCGATCCAAAATGCCGGCGACGTCGTAGTCCTTGGGGGTGAACACTTCGGCCACCCCTTGTTCGGTCAACCACGCCTCGTCTTCGGCCGGGATGATTCCACCGACGACCACGATGACGTCGTCCGCACCCTCGGCAGCAAGCCCGCGCAAGATCGCCGGCACCAATGACCGATGTGATCCAGACAGGATCGACAGGCCAACAACATCCACGTCCTCGGCTACCGCGGCGGCCACAATCTGCTCGGGGGTGAGGCGAATGCCCTGATAGATGACCTCGAAGCCCGCATCCCGCGCCCGTACGGCGATCTGCTCGGCGCCATTGGAGTGGCCGTCGAGGCCCGGCTTACCGACGAGGAACCGGAACGGTCGACCGCGTGAGGCGGTGAGTTCGTGAACTCGCGCGGAGACACGCGCCATCGACGTCCGGTCGGAGGAGGAATCCTTGGTCGACGGCGTCGCGGATACCCCCGACGCCACCGTCGCATCGATGCCCGTCGGCGCCCGATATTCACCGAAGGAACGGCGCAGTGCTGAAGCCCACTCCCCGGTGGTGACCCCCGCCCGGGCGCAGGCCAAAGTCGGTTTCATCATGTCATCACCCAACTCTGCAGCCGCGTGCAACTCCTCCAGGGCGGCCTCCACGGCCAGTGAGTCGCGATTCGCTCGCCATTGCTTGAGACTGTCAACGGCCTCGGCTTCGACATCAGGATCGACGATGTACACAGCGTTCTTACCTTCGATCTGCAACGGGCTCGGCTCGCTGGAGAGATACGCGTTAACCCCGACGATCGTGTCTTCACCAGATTCGATGCGGGCACGTCTGCGCGTCAGCGACCCCACCAACTCTTGCTTCATGTAGCCGTTTTCCACTGCGGCCACCGCGCCACCCATGTCGAGCACCCGCTGCAGCTCCTCGCGGGCCTGGGACTCCATGTCAGCGACCTTCGCCTCCACCACCGGTGATCCGGCGAAAAGATCGTCGTACTCAAGCAGGTCGGTCTCGAAGGCGAGAACCTGTTGCATGCGCAGAGACCATTGCTGATCCCACGGTCGCGGCAACCCGAGAGCTTCGTTCCACGCGGGCAGTTGCACCGCGCGAGCACGGGCGTCTCGCGACAATGTCACCGCGAGCATTTCAAGCATGATGCGGTAGACGTTGTTCTCCGGCTGCGCCTCGGTGAGGCCCAAGGAGTTCACCTGGACGCCGTAGCGGAATCGCCGTTGCTTGGGATCTTCCACGCCGTACCGCTCCTGCGTGATGGAATCCCATAGTTCGACAAATGCGCGCATCTTGCACATCTCTTCGACGAAACGCACTCCCGCGTTGACGAAGAAGGACATCCGGCTGACGACGGAACCGAAATCCCCGCCCGGCACGCGATCGGTGTCACGGACTCGATCGAGGACTTCGATCGCGGTGGCCAGCGCATACGCGACCTCCTGCGTTGGGGTCGCCCCGGCCTCTTGCAAGTGATAACTGCAGATGTTGATCGGATTCCACTGCGGCACTTCGGTGACCGAGTACACGATCATGTCGGTGATGAGTCGAAGAGACGGATCCGGTGGGAAAACGTATGTGCCTCGACTCAGATATTCCTTCACGATGTCGTTCTGCGTTGTTCCCTGGAGTTGGGTCGGCTCGACGCCCTGCTCTTCGCCCACCGCGATGTACAGGGCAAACAGCCACATGGCCGTCGCGTTGATGGTCATGGACGTGTTCATCTGGTCGAGCGGGATCTCCCGGAACAGCGTGCGCATATCCCCAAGGTGCGCGATCGGTACCCCCACCTTGCCCACCTCGCCGGCGGCCATCGGCGAATCCGGGTCGTACCCGGTCTGCGTGGGTAGATCGAAGGCAACGGACAGTCCCGTTTGCCCCTTGGCCAGATTCGTACGGAACAGGGCATTGCTCGCGGATGCCGACGAGTGGCCAGCGTAGGTGCGCATCATCCAGGGACGGTCTCGCTTGCCGGCCTCGTTCGCGTCGGACATGCCGTCAGCGTACGGGGCCGGTCAGCCCCGACTCGACGAGTGGCGCATGTGCGTCACTGGCAGCACGATGGGACCGTGAGTAACTCCTTTTCGTACCTTTTCGGTCCGATCGTGGCGTTCCTGGCGATCGGGGTGCTCGTGGTCGTGCTGCGCTGGGCGTTCAACTCTCGCAAGACGTCCGTGGTGGCCGCCGCACCCACGGCCGGGAGCCAAGACGAATATGGGGTGCTCGTCCCCGTCGCCTCTCCCCCCAGCTACATCGACGGGGAAATTCTGCGGCGTCGTTTGGAAGACGCCGGAATTAAGGCGAACCTCGCGAACACGCTCGACGGACCGCGGGTGATGGTCTGGCCGAAAGACGAAGAGCGAGCGCGCCAGACCCTTATTTCGTAGTTCGTCGACACCTCCGCGGTGGAATCTTTTCCTGGCGTGGCCAACCGGCTCGGTCTACGACGAAGGCTCATCCGTGCGCGTGACGGTGGCCCCCAAGGCCTGCAGGTCTTCGACCAACCCCGCGTACCCACGATCGATGTGATCGACTCCAAACACGTCCGTTCGACCCTGGGCCACCAGTCCGGCGAGCACCAGACCGGCCCCCGCACGGATGTCGGTGGCTTCCACCGGTGCTCCGGACAGGGACGTTCGTCCTCGAATCAACGCATGATGGCCGTCTGTCTGCACGTCGGCTCCAAGGCGCGCTAATTCACGGACGAAACGGAAACGCGCCTCAAAGAGGTTCTCGGTGACCAGCGCGGCTCCATCGGCTATTGCATTCAGAGCAATGAACTGGGGTTGGAGATCGGTGGGGAACCCCGGATACGGCAACGTGACGATGTCGACCGCCCGCGGGCGATCACTCATCTCCACGACGAACCCGTCGGAGCGTTCCTCGATGCTCGCGCCCGCGCTACGCAACTTGTCCAAGGCGAGCGTCAAATGGGCTGGATCGGCTCCAAGAACTTCCACGCGGCCTTGGGTTATGGCCGCCGCGACCGCCCAGGTGCCGGCGACGATGCGATCCGGCACCGTTCGATGGGTCACCGGGTGCAACTCCGGGACACCGTCGATCACCAAGGTCGATGTGCTCACACCGTCGATCTGCGCACCCATCTCGATGAGCATCGAGCAGATGTCGACGATCTCTGGTTCGCGCGCCGCATTGTCGATCGTGCTCCGACCTTGAGCGAGGACTGCGGCCATCACCAGCGTCTCGGTCGCGCCCACGCTCGGAAAATCCAGCCACACGTCCGCGCCGGTCAGCTGCGCGGACGTCGCCACCAGATAACCGTGCTCGTTGACAACGTCGACACCCATCCGACGAAGTCCCTCGATATGAAGATCGAGTCCACGGGAGCCGATGTTGTCTCCCCCGGGCATCGCGACATCGGCTTCACCGCAACGAGAGACCAACGGCCCGAGGACGCAGATGGACGCTCGCATTCGACGAACGAGGTCATAGTCGGCTCGATGGTCGAGGCGCTCGGGAACCTTGATCTCGACGACTCCGGCCGTGGTGTCCCACGTCACGGTGCACCCCAGCCTGCGGAGCAATTCGGCCATGATCTCGACATCGACGATGGCGGGGACGTTCGTCAGCGTGGAGGTTCCCGGCGCCAGCAAGGCGGCCGCCATCAACTTCAATACCGAGTTCTTGGCGCCGCGGACCGACACGCTTCCGTGCAACCGCTGCCCACCGGTCAGACTCAGGGTGCCCTGATCACCCGTGTGCGCTTCCACCGGGGAATCGTACGAGCGCCGGCTGAGTGCAGCATCGGCCCTCCTGCCCTAGGGTCAAGGTATGGTCAATTTGACGCAGATCTACACCCGAACCGGTGACGACGGCACCACGTCCCTCGGCGATATGAGCCGAACTGGCAAAAACGATCCCCGGTTGCGGGCGTACGCGGATGTCGACGAGGCCAATTGCTCTCTGGGCGTCGTTCTCGCGCAACCAGGACTCGATGACGACGTCCGGGCGCTGTTGTTGACCATTCAGAACGATCTGTTCGATGTCGGGGCCGATCTGTGCACCCCGGTGATCGATGAGCCCGAGCACCCGCCGCTGCGCATCACCGACGCGTATATCTCCACTCTCGAAACCGCGTGCGATGAGTACAACGAGCGACTCGAGCCGCTGCGCTCCTTCGTCCTTCCCGGAGGCACCCTGACCGCGGCCTATCTCCATGTAGCGCGCACGGTGGTTCGACGGGCGGAGCGAACGACGTGGGCGGCCCTAGACACCTACCACGGGGGCATGAACCCTCTGACGGCCACGTATCTGAACCGGCTCAGTGACCTGTTGTTTATCCTCGCGCGCACCGCCAACGCCGGGGATGATGTGCTGTGGCAGCCGGGTGCTCGCTCCTGAAGTCGTGCATCACATAGTGGCGATAACCACTGAACGGGCGATATCGCCTACGAAAGCCCCTTGCCCGTCCCCGCGACGGTGATCCGGGTTTCAGCGCGCTTGAGAGCGGAGGGGTCCTCGGTCTCGTCCCCCGCCGCCTGAGCACGGGACAGTGCAGTTTGGGCTCGCTCGAGGTCGATGTCCTCGGCGAGCTCGGCGACCTCGGCAATGACGTTGACCTTGTTGGAATCCACGGAGAAGAAACCGCCGTGGACGGCGACCATCATCTTGTTGCCATCCGACTCCTCGATGCGCAGCGGACTCTCCAGCAACAGCGCCAGCACCGGTTCGTGGCCGGGAAGAATTCCGATCTCACCCTCCGGTGTCTTCGCGACGACGGACTTCGCCTCGCCCTGCCACAGCAGGCGCTCAGCGGAGACGACCGCGACTTCCAGAGTGGAACCTTCGGCCACGGTTACTTCTTCTCCAGTTCCGCGGCCTTGCGCTCGACGTCTTCGATGCCACCGCACATGAAAAAGGCCTGCTCGGGCAGGTGGTCGTAGTCACCTTCGGCCAGCTTCTTGAACGATGCGATGGTCTCCTCAATCGGCACGAACGAGCCCGGCTGGCCGGTGAAGGCCTCCGCCACGAACATGTTCTGCGACAAGAAGCGCTGGATGCGACGCGCACGGCCGACAATGATCTTGTCCTCTTCGGAGAGTTCGTCAATGCCGAGGATCGCGATGATGTCCTGGAGGTCCTTGTAGCGCTGGAGAATCTCCTTGACACGAGCCGCGACCGCGTAGTGCTCGTCACCGATGTAGCGAGGATCCAGAATCCGCGAAGTGGAGTCGAGCGGGTCCACCGCCGGGTAGATACCCAACTCCGAAATCGGGCGCGACAGCACGGTGGTGGCGTCCAGGTGCGCGAAGGTCGTCGCCGGCGCCGGGTCGGTGAGGTCGTCCGCGGGGACGTAGATCGCCTGCAGCGACGTGATCGAGTGACCGCGGGTCGAGGTGATGCGCTCTTGCAGCTGACCCATCTCGTCGGCCAAGGTCGGCTGGTAGCCCACCGCGGAGGGCATGCGACCGAGCAGGGTCGACACCTCCGAACCGGCCTGCGTGAAGCGGAAGATGTTGTCGATGAACAACAGCACGTCTTGCTTTTGCACATCACGGAAGTACTCCGCCATGGTCAACGCAGCCAACGCGACGCGAAGACGGGTGCCCGGAGGCTCGTCCATCTGACCGAAGACCAGAGCGGTCTTCTCGATAACCCCGGATTCGGTCATTTCCAAAAAGAGGTCGTTGCCCTCACGGGTGCGCTCGCCCACACCGGCGAACACCGAAACGCCGCCGAAGTTCTCCGCGACCCGGTAGATCATCTCCTGGATCAGCACAGTCTTGCCGACGCCGGCACCGCCGAACAGGCCGATCTTGCCGCCCTTGACGTACGGGGTAAGCAAGTCGATGACCTTGATACCGGTGGTGAAGACCTCGGTCTTCGACTCCAGTTGGTCGAAGGCGGGCGCCTGCCGGTGGATACTCCAGCGCTCGCTGATATCGAGGCTGGCCGCATCCACATCGAGCGGAACACCGAGGGTGTTCCAAACATGGCCCTTGGTGACATCACCGACAGGAACGGTGATGGCGTCGCCGCTGTCGTGCACGGGGGCACCCCGGACGAGACCGTCGGTGGGCTGCATCGAGACGGCTCGCACCATGTTGTCACCGATGTGCTGCGCGACCTCGAGGGTCAGGGTTTGAGCCCCACCACCATCGTCACCTATGTCTAAGGACACATCGACGGTCAGTGCGTTATACAACGCGGGCATCGCCTCGACGGGGAACTCCACGTCGACGACCGGGCCTGTCACGCGGGCAACGCGCCCGACGCCGGTGGTGGTCTCAGTCGTTGCGGTCATCTCGTTCCTCTTCCTTCGCTTTCGTATTCGGTGGTCTTACGCGGAGAGGGCGTCGGCGCCGCCGACGATCTCGCTGATTTCCTGGGTGATCTCCGCCTGGCGGGCCTGGTTGGCCTGACGGGTCAAGGAGCGGATGAGCTCCTCGGCGTTATCCGTCGCAGACTTCATGGCTCGTCGACGGGCGGCGTGCTCAGAGGCTGCCGACGTCAACAGGGACAGGTACACCATCTGCTCGATGTACCGGGGAAGGAGCGCGTCGAGGACACCCTCCGGACTGGGCTCGAACTCGTACAGCGGGAAGGGCATCCCAGACTCGTTCGGCTCGATGACCTCATCGACGACCTCCAGCGGGAGGATCCGGCGCACGCGAGTCTCCTGGCTACCCATGTTGACGAAGTGGGTGTAGATGACGTGAATCTCGTCGACTCCCCCCTCCTGGTTTTCATCGCCGTGGAAGGCAGTCAGCAGGTCCTCTCCGATGCGTTTGGCGTCCGCATAACTGGGCTGATCGGTGAATCCCGTGTACTCACCGCCCATCTCCCGACCGCGGAAGCGGTAGTACGACACGCCCTTTCGACCGACAACGAACGGCAGGACCGTCATGCCCTTGTCGTTCAGGTTTCGGGTGAGGGCTTCGCCTTCCTTGATGCTGTTGGTCGAGTAGGCGCCGGCGAGACCTCGGTCAGCGGTGATGATGAGCACGGCGGCCCGCTCCTGCTTATCGGCCGTGGCTGTCAACGGGTGCTTGGAGACGTCCGATGCATGCGAGGCAGCTGCGGAAACCGCGTCGACGAGTTGAGTCAAGTACGGCATCGATGCGTCCAAGCGCTGCTGCGCTTTGACGATCCGAGATGACGCGATCAACTCCATCGCCTTCGTGATCTTCTTGGTCGCCTGGACGGAACGGATCCGTCGTCGGAAGACCCTCAGCTGTGCACCCATGAACTAGCCCCGTACCGACCGAGTGATCTGTGTTGGATCGATGTCTTCGTCCTCGAGGGCCTCTACCGGCTCGTCGTTGACCAGCAGTTGGCCAGAGGAGGTGGAGAACTGACGCTTGAACTCCTCGATGGTGGATTCCAGCACGCTGACGGTGTCGTCTGACAAGTCGGAGGTGCTGCGAATTGCATCGAGAATCTCCGTCTTGTTGCGCTCGACGTAGTCCAAGAACTCGGCATCGAAGCGACGGATGTCCTCGACCGGGACGTCATCCAGCCTGCCCGTCGTTCCCGCCCACACGGAAATGACCTCACGCTCCATGGCCTGCGGCTCGTACTGCGCCTGCTTGAGCAGTTCGACGAGGCGGGAACCGCGCCCGAGTTGTGCCTTCGACGCGGCGTCGAGGTCTGAGCCGAAAGCGGCGAAGGCCTCCAACTCGCGGAACTGTGCGAGGTTCAAACGCAATTGGCCGGCCACCTTCTTCATGGCCTTCGGCTGCGCTGAGCCACCCACACGGGAAACGGAGATACCGACGTTGATGGCTGGGCGCACACCGGAGTTGAACAGATCGGACTCCAAGAAGCACTGGCCGTCAGTGATGGAGATGACGTTCGTCGGAATGAACGCCGAGACGTCGTTCGCCTTGGTCTCGATGATCGGCAGACCCGTCATCGAGCCACCGCCCATTTCGTCGGAGAGCTTCGCGCAGCGCTCCAAGAGGCGGCTGTGCAGGTAAAAGACGTCACCGGGGTAGGCCTCGCGGCCGGGGGGACGGCGCAGGAGCAGGGACACGGCGCGATACGCCTCTGCCTGCTTGGACAGGTCGTCGAAGACGATCAGCACGTGCTTGCCGCCGTACATCCAGTGCTGGCCGATGGCCGATCCGGTGTACGGGGCCAGGTACTTGAAGCCCGCAGGGTCTGATGCGGGCGCGGCCACGATGGTCGTGTACTCCATCGCGCCATATTCCTCAAGCGCCCCCTTGACGGACGCGATCGTCGAACCCTTCTGCCCGATCGCCACGTAGATGCAGCGAACCTGCTTGCTCGGGTCTCCTGACTTCCAGTTCTCGCGCTGGTTCAAAATCGTGTCCAGACATACGGCGGTCTTGCCAGTCTGGCGGTCGCCGATGACGAGCTGACGCTGTCCGCGACCGATCGCCGTCATCGCGTCGATCGCTTTGATTCCGGTCAGCATCGGCTCTTTCACGGGCTGACGCTGGACGACCGTGGGGGCCTGAACCTCCAGGGCGCGGCGATCTTCGGCTTCGATGGCACCCAGCCCGTCGATCGGGCTGCCCAGCGGATCGACAACACGTCCAAGGAAGGCGTCGCCCACCGGGACGGAGAGGACTTCGCCGGTGCGCCGCACAGGCTGCCCTTCTTCGATGTGCGCACCGTCGCCGAGGAGCACCACACCGATCTCTCGAACATCGAGGTTCAGTGCGACACCGAGCAGACCTCCCTCGAACTCCAGCAACTCGTTGGTCATCGCCGAGTGGAGGCCTTCGACGCGTGCAATGCCATCGCCGATCTCCGTGACGCGACCAACTTCTTCTCGGGCGGTGGACGGCGAGTACGCCGCGACGTTCCGCTCGATCGCATCCCGGATCTCTTCCGGCCGGATCGTCAGCTCCGTCATGGTGTCCTGCTTTCCTTCGTCGGGCCCGCGGTGCGGGCGGTGTGTGGGGTCTCGTGGTTGTTGTTGGGTCAGCCCAAGACTGCTCTGCGGGCCTGTTCGAGTCGCGATGCGACGGTGCCGTCGATGACCTCGTCGCCGATCGTCACCATCACTCCGCCAAGCATGGCGGGGTCGACGGAGACGTTGAGCCGTACCGTCCGGCCCTTCAATGAGGACAACGCCGCCGCGAGACGACGGGATTGCTCCTCGGTGAGGGGGGCCGCTACCCGCACCTCGGCCACCACCCGCTCGCGCTGCCGGGCAGCGAGTTCGCACAGGGTGTCGATCGCGGCGTCTAGTCGTTGACCGTGCAAACGACCGACAGTCGACTCCAACACCCCGCGGGTTGCCGCGGTGGCCCTGTCGGACAGAAGGTCGCGCACGATGGCGGCCTTTGTCTGGGGCGACTGCGCCGGATCACCCAGTGCCATCTGCAATTCCGCGGAGGCGTCGATCGCCCGGCCGAACCGGAAGATCTCCTCTTCGGTGTCATCAAGTGTGCCGTTGCCCTCCGCGACCGTGAAGGCCGCCTGCGCAGCGAGCTGCTCGAGGGCGATCACCAGATCGATGTCGTCGGACCACCGATGATCCACGGCATCCGCCACGACTTCGAGGGTCAGAGCCGAGACCTGATTGGCCAAGATGTCCCTGATCAAGGACTCCCGAACAGACGCTGGCTGCCCGGAATCGGCCAGCGTCGAGCGAAGTTGCGCGTTGTCGTCCAGCAGCGCCGCCACGGCGAAGACCTGCGCGGACAACTCATCGAAGCCCGGCGCTTGCCGGCGGGCATCGAGAGCGGCCGAACAGGCGGCGAGGGATTCGCGGCTGGAACCGAGCATCAGTTGGAAGCCTGCCTTTCGAGGTCGTCGAGGAAGGCATCGACGGTCGAGCGAACGCGCGCGTCGTCAGTCAAAGACTCCCCGACGACCTTGCTGGCAAGTTCGACGGACAACTCCCCCACCTGTCGGGTGAGCGTGCTCATCGCCTGGGCTCGATCGGCAGCCATCTGTGCTTCCGCCGCAGCGGTGACCTGGGCGGCCGCATGTCGTGCCTCGTTCTTGGCTTCCTCCACCATCGACGAGCGGTCGGCCTGGGCTTGGGTTCGGATGGCCGAGGCTTCCTCACGTGCCGATGCGAGCTGCTCCTTGTACTCCTCGAGTACACGGCTGGCTTCCGCCTGGGCTTCCTCAGCACGCTGCAGGCCACCCTCGATAGCGTCTGCACGCTCGTCGAGTGTCGCCTTGATCTTAGGCAACGCGAATTTGCCGAGAGCGCCGAAGACGATCAGGAACGCGATCAGGCCGATGATCAACTCATCGACCGGAACGGCGAGAACGCTTGGCATCTCCTCGCTTGCGGCGCTGACTGCTGCCACAACCTTCATTGCCGTAACCTCTCTGGTCAGTGGTCGGGGGGACGTGTGTTCGTCATGGACCTGTGCGTTGCACGCCTATGGCCGGCGCACAACGCCGTCGATCACGCTCCGAAGACGAAGGGAACGACGAAGCCAATCAGCGCCAGCGCCTCCGCGAGAGCGAAGCCGAGGAGCATGTTCTGGCGAATCACGCCGTAGGCCTCAGGCTGGCGGGCGATCGCCTGCACACCTTGGCCGAAGATGATGCCGATACCGATACCAGGGCCGATCGCGGCGAGGCCGTAACCGATCGATCCGATGGAACCGGTGAGTTCCGCGAGAAGCGACATGTCGTTTCCTTTGCTTTCCGGGCCGACGGCGGTTTCCGTCAGTCTGGGGTCGTGGGTGGTTATTCAGTTGTGTGCGGGCACTGGCCATCAGTGCTCCGCGTGCAGCGCGCTCCCTATGTAGACGGCAGCGAGCAGCGTGAAGATGTAGGCCTGCAAGGCCTGGATGAAAGCTTCGAATCCGGTCAGTGCGACGGTGACAACGAAGGACGCAACGGATCCGACAATTCCGATGACGCTCGCGCTAATCAGATAGAAGGCCGCGATGCTGAACGTCGCGAGCAGTAGATGGCCCGCGAACATGTTCGCGAAGAGTCGAACCGCATGCGTGAACGGCCGCACGAGGATGTTGGAGATCAACTCGATCGGGGCCAACAAGATGTACATGGGCTTGGGGACTCCCGGCGGGAACATCATGTTGGTGAAGAACTTGATCGGACCCTGCTTGATCATGCCCAGCGGGACCCAGGTGAAGTACACGATGAGGGCGAAGGCCACCGGAATCGCGAAGATCGATGTCGCCGGCAACTGTGCGCCGGGCAGGATCCCGAAGAAGTTCAAGATCCATACGAAGAAGAAGAAACTGAACAGGAAGGGGACGAACTTTTCACCTCCATGCCCAATGGTCTCTTTGGCGATTCCGTCGCGAACGAACACGTACCCAACCTCGCCGATGTTCTGGGCGCCGCGTGGAACCAGCTTGGGCTTGCGGAACGCGTACGTGAAGAAACCGACGACGGCGACAACGCCGAGCAGCAGCAGCACCGTGACTTTCGAGAAGCCGAATTCCAGGCTCGCCAACTGAAGCGTGAAGATGTCCTCGAAAACGAAGATCTCGGCACCCGGAGCCGGGAAGCCGCATCCGGACATCAGATGACAGTCGGGACCACCCGCCGCGGACACGCTCGTGGGAGCAGACACGGAAACGACCTCAGCGAACACTCAGGCCCTCCATCACGTTCGACCCTCCTGGTCTGCATCCACGTTCGTTGCTTCCATCGGCGACACCGCCTGTGGCGGTGTTTCCTCGCGCGCTCGGTGATCGAGACCACGGCCCTGACGCACCGCCTCTTCGCGAGCCAGACCCGTGAAGATTAGGTAGTACGACAGTCCCAGCCCGACGAAGGCACCGATGGCAATAAGCACCGGTCGGTTCCCCCACCACAAAGAGATCAACCAGCCGATCCCGGCGTACAGCACGATGCCGGCTATCAGTCGACTGGAGATCGTCCAAGCGGCGTTGTCCATTGCCGGGGAAGAGTGCGCACCTGTTGGTGAGGACGACGTCGGATTTGAACGCTGACGCGCACGGTACCAGGGGGCAGCACCCGTCATGACCCGGCCTCCGGGTCCACGTAGAGGACCTTCGTGCGAGCGAAAACCCATACTTCGGCCACGGTCCAGGCGAGGGTGCACGCGACGATCGTTGCGGCGAAAACGCGGGTGTCGAACGCGGTGGTGTCGGCGAAGGCGATGATGAGAACGAACAGAACCCCGATCTTCACGAGATAGATCGTCAGGGCGACGGTCATGGCCATCTGGGGGTTGCTCTTGAGAATCGAACCCAGCACGAATTGCCCTACGCTGAAAAAGACCAGAACTAAGACCGTGGCGAACACGCCGCCGAGGGCACCGCTGGCTCCGCTGCTGGCCGCTCCAATGGCGATTCCCGCGACACCCACGAGGGCTGTGGTCAACCCTGCGCGTTTCAGGACCAACGCATCAACGCTCGGAGAGTCACTGGTGGCGCGCGGCGGGGCGCTTGCGTCATCTGTCATAAAGTCGTGACCATTGTCTTAATATCCACATCCGGCAGGGTGGTTGTCCGGCAGGACAATTGATCTCAGACGCTATCGCACCTGCCGCGAGGTTTCACCCCAAGAGTAGTTGCTCAAGGGCCCCGGCGCGTGGTCTTCGTCACGATCGTTGTCGCGGTGTTCGTCTTGCACCACCGATCCACGAGCGTCTCCTCAGCCCAAAGACGAATCCCGACCGTCGGCGGCACGCAACGGTCGAACATCGGCCTCAGTTTGTTCATAGCTCCCCTGGGCACCCATGGACTTCGACGGGCGCCGCACCAGCCACAACAACGCTGCCAGCCCCACGATGAATCCTCCGGCTGCGTACGGCCATGGCACGAAGGCCACAGCGACGGCGGTGCCGGCGACGAGTCCCGTCCAGGCGTACATCAGCAGGACGGCCCGGCCCTGCGAGTGCCCCATTTCCAGGAGTCGGTGGTGAAGGTGCTGCTTGTCCGGTGCGAAGGGGTTTCGGCCGGCTCTGGTTCGGCGAATGACGGCCAAGAGAAGGTCGACCAGCGGGATCGCCATCACGGCGACGGGCAGCGCGATGGGAAGCAGGGTGGGCAGAAGGGCTCCGGTGGTCAGAGCGCTCGGATCGACCTGCCCGGAGAGCGTGATGGTTCCCGCGGCCAGCAGCAGCCCGAGGAGCATCGACCCGGTGTCCCCCATGAAGATGCGCGCGGGGGTGTAGTTGTGGGGAAGAAATCCCACCGTCATTCCGACCAGCAGGACGCTCACCAGCGTTGCCAGGGTGGCACGATCGAGGCCGGATTCCACGCTGAGCAAGTACGCGTATCCGAAGAAGGCCCCGGCCGCTACCAGCACGATTCCGGCGGCAAGACCGTCGAGGCCGTCAACGAAGTTGATGGCATTGATGCTGATAACGACGATCAACACGGTGAACAGCACGCTGGTCAACGGGTCGAGGACGAAGGTGCCCCCAATGGGCAACCAGATGATCGCGATCCCTTGAAAGGCCATCACACCGGCGGCGAGCACCTGCCCGGCAAGTTTGGTGGGTGCATCCAGTCCCCACTTATCATCGACGACTCCCAGCGCAACGATGATCGCAACACCGGACAGCAGCGCGAGAGGTGTTCGACCGCTGTCGAAAACAGCGCTCATCATCGGGAGTTTGCTGGCGAGGATTCCTCCGGCGAGCAGTCCCCCGACCATCGCCAGACCACCGAGCAGCGGCGTGGGGGTGTCGTGAACGTCGCGGTCCCGCACCGGCGCCATTACTTTCCACTTCTTGGCGAACTCTCTCGCCACCGGCGTCAGCAGGTACGTGACCGCAGCAGCGGCCACCAGGCACAGGATGTATTCCCGCACGCGCCCTAGTCCGTCGTTCTTTGATCTCGCGGATAGGCGGGATGGCGTTCGACGAGTTTGCCGACTTCGACGGAAATATCTGCTGCCGCTGAGCCATCAGCATCGGTCACCGCGCGGTGAATCAGGTCGGCGATCTCGCGCATGTCGTTCTCCAGCATGCCCTGCGTGGTCACCGACGGCGTTCCCACGCGGATACCTGAGCCCACTGACGGAGGCCGCGGATCGTAGGGAATCGCGTTCTTGTTGAGCGTGATGCGCGCGGCGTCGCACCGAGTCTCCGCATCGGCGCCGGTAACGCCGATTGACTGCAGGTCGATGAGGGCCAGGTGGGTATCCGTTCCTCCGCTGGTCGGCCGCATTCCGTGCTCGGCAAGCCCCTCGCAGAGCGTCTGCGCGTTGCGAATTACCTGGGAGGCGTATTGCTGGTACTCCGGCGTTGCAGCCTCACGCAGGGCAACAGCCTTGGCGGCGACCCCGTGCATAAGAGGTCCACCCTGCATCATCGGGAACACGGCCTTGTCCACGGCCTTCGCGTGCTCGGCCTTGCACAGCATCATGCCGCCACGCGGGCCGCGCAGAACCTTGTGCGTAGTGAACGTGACGACATCGGCGTACGGAACCGGACTCGGGATCGCCTTGCCGGCGACCAGCCCGATGAAGTGGGCTGCGTCCACCATCAAGATCGCTCCGACCTCGTCCGCGATGGCGCGGAACGCGGCAAAGTCGACGAGTCGGGGGTAGGCGGTCGCCCCGCAGATGATCATCGTGGGCCGGTGCTCGAGGGCCAGTTTCCGGACCTGGTCGTAGTCGATCATCTCGGTGTCCTCGCGCACCCCGTAGGAGACGACGTTGAACCACTTGCCGGAGAAGTTAACCGGAGAACCGTGCGTGAGGTGCCCACCGTGCGACAGGCTCATCGCCAAGACGGTGTCCCCGGGCATGGTGAACGCCCCGTAGGCGGCGATGTTGGCGCTGGCACCGCTATGCGGCTGCAGGTTGGCGTGCTCGGCACCGAATAGCTCTTTCGCCCGCGCGATGCCGATCTCCTCGGCGGAATCGACCTCCGAGCAACCGCCGTAGTAGCGCCGCCCCGGATAGCCCTCGGCGTACTTGTTGCTCAGCGTGGATCCGAGGGCGGCCAGCACCGCAGGCGACGTGAAATTCTCGCTTGCGATCAACTGCAGCCCCCCACGCAGACGCTCGAGTTCCCCGAGGATGATCGACGCGATCTGCGGGTCTTCGGACTGCAGAGCACCGAAGTCCGGTCCCCAGAACACGTCCTGATCCGATGACGTCATCGCTACTCCTGATCGCTTGCCGGTGCGGGTGGTGCCTCCGCCACCGGGTCTAACGGCGATTGCTCCACTGCCGTCACTGTATCCCCGGTTCCCCGCTCGAGCCTGCCCAACACCTCCTGGACCCGCTCGGCGGCGACGGCTCCTTCTCGGGCAATGGACACCTCGGTGAATCGCGCGTCAACGATGGTGCTGGACAGTTCTGGGTCTTCCTGGGAGGACCACGACCGTTCTCCGAGGGCTCCGACATCGCACGCACCGGAGACGTCGTCGCCGAGCGCTTCGAGTGCTTCCTCGATGGTGCGCGGTGCGTCTCCTCCGGCGATGGTGGCTGTGCTCGCTGCAAACGGTCCGAGTCGAGCACACACGGCGAGGGTGAACGGATGAAGGGGCATGCGCACCGCTAGCGGCGCACGCTTCGGATGATCCCACGCCAGCGTCGGCTGAGGCGGTAACAACACCGTCAGCAAGCCGGGCCAGAAGGCCTCCATGAGTTTCTTCGCGACCCGCGGGACTCGTGCCGCTACGCCGGAGACCACCACGGGCGAGGCCACCAGTAAGCCCAAAGGGGTTGACTCGGGCACCATCTTCGCCCGCCGGAGCAACGCCGTCCCGCGCAGAGAAAAGGCATCGGCGGCAACGACGTAGCTGTTCTCGGTCGGCAAGATGACCAAACCACCGCGCCGCATGGCGGCCACGGCACCACGGACGGCAGTTTCCCTGTTGGCTCCGTCGGCGCACTCCCATAACTGACCGGCGCTCATCGAAGACCTGTCATCGGATTTCCTCGCTCGCCGTGATCAGAATTCGGCTCTGGTGGCAAGGGTAAAGCGTGGCAGTCCGGCCAGATCCCGTCTGTCTGTCACGCCCGTGAAAACACTGGTGCCGGGAAGCCCGGGGATGTGCGTTGCCATGTCCTCATCCAAAACGGTCTGGCGAAGGATCTGCAGAACTCCTCCGGCGGGGCCGTCTGGCCCTTGCGTATCGGCGTGCTCAATCGCCAACAAGCCACCCGATCGAAGGAGAACCGCCGCTGTTCGCGCGATGCCTCGCACCACGTCCAAACCATCGGCGCCCGAGTACAGCGCCACCGCCGGGTCGTGATCGCGCACCTCGATCTCGCGCGGAACCATCGCATCGGGGATGTAGGGAGGATTCACGCACACCACATCAACGGCGCCCGCCAGGTGACCGAGGGGCTGACCGGGCGACGCCACTTCCGTGGCGTCCGCTGCTACGACCTCCAGCGAGGACCCACCAGCGGCCGCCGCGGCTCGGTACTCCTCGACGTTGCGCTCGGTCCACTCCAGCGCGGCTTCATCTCGTTCGACGAGGAACACCGTGGACCCGGGGGCTTCCAGAGCGAGGGAGAGTCCTATGACTCCGCTTCCCGCGCACAGATCGACGGCCGTTCCGCCCTCCGCGTCACGTAACGCACGAACTCCGGCCTCGGCGATCAATTCGGTCTCCGGCCGTGGGAGGAACACGCCGGGTCCCACCGACACCTCGAGCCGACGAAAAGCAGCCCGCCCGGTGATGTGCTGCAGGGGAACACGCGTCAAGCGTCGGGCCACTGCCTTTTCGAATTGCACGCGCTGCGACGCTGGAGGCTCGTCATGCAGGAAGAGTCGACTGCGCGGAACGTCGAGCACCCACGCCATCAGCCACGCGGCATCGGCTTGCGGAGACGGAACCCCTGCACCGGCGAGTCGGCGTTCCGCGTCGTAGAGAAGATCGCGAACCGTCTGCCGGCCACCGTCGGTGGAGTAACCACCAGACTCGACGTCGTCGAAGCGGGGGGAATCGTCGCCCATGGCTGATCCGTCCCCTCAGGCCGATGACTCAGGTGATCCCGACAGTCGGGACTCCCGATCCGCCTGAGTGCACGCGTCCACGATGGCGTCCAAGTCACCATCGAGAACCTGGTCGAGGTTGTGGGCCTTGAAGCCCACGCGATGATCGCTGATCCGATTCTCTGGAAAGTTGTAGGTGCGGATGCGCTCACTTCTGTCCACGGTGCGGATCTGACTGCGTCGCGCGTCCGACGCTTCCTGCGCCGCCTGCTCCTCCGCGATGGCCAGCAGTCGGGCGCGCAGAATGCGAAGCGCCTGCTCGCGGTTCTGCAGCTGGCTCTTCTCGTTCTGGCAGGACACGACGACGCCCGTGGGAACGTGAGTGATGCGCACCGCTGAGTCGGTGGTGTTCACGCTCTGCCCACCAGGACCGGAGGATCGGTACACGTCGATGCGCAGATCGTTCGGGTCGATGGTCACGTCGACGTCCTCGGCCTCCGGCAAAACGAGCACGCCGGCCGCCGACGTGTGAATTCGACCCTGGGATTCGGTGACGGGCACTCGCTGGACTCGATGAACGCCACCTTCGAATTTCAGTCGCGCGAAGGGGGCTTCTCCCGGCTCAAGGACGCCCTTGGCCTTCACTGCGAGGGAAACGTCCTTGTAGCCGCCAAGGTCGGATTCGACCGCGTCGATGACCTCGGTCGCCCAGCCGCGCCGTTCGGCGTAGCGCAGATACATACGCAGTAGGTCTCCGGCGAACAGGGCTGATTCCTCACCGCCTTCACCGGCCTTCACTTCGACGATGACGTCTTTGTCGTCCATGGGATCCCGGGGAATGAGGAGCTCACGAAGCCGTTCTGCCGCGCGCTCTTCTCGTCCCGCCAGACTCGCTGCCTCGTCGGAGAAGGTGTCATCTCCCAACTCCGACAGCTCAACGGCGGCGAGGTGGTCCTCGTGCAGAGCGCGCCATTCCCGATAGACGGCAACCACCGGACGCAATTGCGCATACCGGCGGCCGAGTTTGCGAGCCGCGGCCTGGTCTGCGTGGATAGACGGGTCGGCGAGTTCGGTCTCGACCTCGTCGAGTTCGCGTGCGAGGTCCTCGCAACTGTCAAACACGCCTTCGCCCTCCTGCCTGAGGTGGCTGCCGGGCAGTCCACAAGAAATCGGGCGCCGGTCGGGGATCGACCGCGCGACGGGGGAGACACGCGGCCGATCCCGGGCCGGCGCCCGGGAGCAGTGCTAGTTCGATCCTGAGCCGGGACCCTTCCCGTAGCGGGTTTCGAACTTCGCTACGCGACCACCCGTATCGAGAATCTTCTGCTTTCCAGTGTAGAACGGATGGCACTGGGAACACACGTCCGCGTGAATGACGCCGTTCTTCGCGGTGCTCCGCGTCGTGAAGGTGCTCCCGCAGGTGCACGTCACCGCCGTCTCGACGTACTCCGGGTGGATATCAGCTTTCACTTCGTCACGTCCTCTATGTAGGTGTCCGGGTCGTCGGCCACCCTCGGGGGGTGAGGCGACGGGAACCGGAGCACGAAAAGTATGCCACGGACGGGGTCACTCTTCCTCTGTGGACCCCTGGACTGCTGGAGTGGTCTTTTGGACCTGAAGCAGGAAGTCGTAGTTGTTGTCGTTTTCGCGCAGTTTGCCGAGCAGCAACTCGATGGATTGCTGCTGATCAAGCGCGTGCAGAACCCGACGCAGCTTCCATACGATCTTGAGCTCGTCGCTGGACATGAGCAACTCCTCCTTGCGGGTGCCGGACGCGTCCACGTCCACCGCAGGGAAAACACGCTTGTCCGCGAGTCGGCGGTCGAGCTTCAATTCCATGTTGCCCGTTCCCTTGAACTCTTCGAAGATCACCTCGTCCATCCGCGACCCGGTCTCCACCAGAGCCGTGGCAAGGATTGTCAGTGAGCCACCGTTCTCGATGTTGCGGGCAGCACCGAAGAACTTCTTGGGCGGATACAGCGCTGTGGAGTCGACTCCACCGGACAGGATGCGTCCAGACGCTGGCGCCGCGAGGTTGTAGGCACGGCCGAGTCGGGTCATCGAGTCGAGAAGAACGACGACGTCGTGACCGAGTTCCACCAGACGCTTGGCGCGCTCGATCGACAGTTCGCTGATGATCGTGTGGTCTTCTGCGGGGCGGTCGAAGGTAGAGGCGATAACCTCACCCTTGACCGAACGTTGCATGTCGGTCACCTCCTCCGGGCGCTCGTCGACGAGGACGACCATCAGGTGAACCTCAGGGTTGTTCTCGGAGATGGCGTTCGCGATGGCCTGGAGCACCATCGTCTTGCCGGCCTTGGGCGGAGACACGATGAGTCCGCGCTGCCCCTTACCGATCGGGGCGACGAGGTCGATAACTCGTGTCGTCAAATTCTGCGGTGTCGTCTCCAGTCGCAACCGGTCCTGTGGATACAGCGGGGTCAACTTCGAGAAATCGGGGCGTTCTTTCGCAGCATCGAAGTCTCCCCCATTGATCGTTTCCACGCTTACCAGCGGGTTGAACTTCTCCTGCCGTTCACCGTCGCGGGGTTGACGCACCTGACCGGTGATCGCATCTCCCTTGCGCAAGCCGTACTTGCGCACCAACGAAAGCGAGACGTACACGTCGTTGGGGCCCGGAAGGTAGCCACCGGTACGGACGAAAGCGTAGTTTTCCAGGACGTCGATGATGCCCGCCACCGGTAACAGGACATCGTCCTCGGTGACGACCGGTTCGCCCTCACCGTAGCCACCCTTGCGGTCGCGACGATCCCGATATCGATCCCGACCCCGACGCCGGCGGCGCCCGCCGTCGTCTCGGTCGTTGCGGTCACCTCGGTCGTTACGGTCACCTCGGTCGTTACGGTCACCTCGGTCGTTACGGTCACCTCGGTCGTTACGGTCACCTCGGTCTTTACGGTCACCTCGGTCGTTCCGGTCGTTTCCAGACGACCTCTCGGAGGACTCAGACGAATCCGCACCATCAGCCTTGGAGGCCTTGCTTGCGGAGTCTTGGGTGTCGGCGGCGGAACCTGCACCGTTGGGGGACCCGGCGTCGCGCGTCGCAGGACGCGAACCGCGCCGCGGGGCACCGCCTTGCTGCTGCCGCTCACTGATGGCGGCGATGAGCTCCTGCTTGCGCATGCCACTCGAGCCGGTGATACCCAGCTGCTGAGCCAGTTGCTTGAGCTCGGGCAGAAGCATCGAGGCGAGACTGCTGCCTCGATCGGCAGTGCTCGTTGTTGTGTCGGTCATATTTTCCTTCGACTGTGCTGACGTTCTCTCGGTCAGCGGAAGCGGGAACTGTCGGCAGCAGTGACGTCACCGACAAAGGGGTTGCCTCGCAAGTCTGGGCTCGAACCCCGAGGAAAATATCCCGGGCGGGAAAGAAACCGTGGGTTCACCCGCTGCACGCTCGGTGCAGGAAGTCCAACATCGGACCTTTGAGGCGTTATGACTGTAGCACCGACCTCTTACGGGGAGTCAATAGGGCGCTCCCGCGCGCCAACCTCGCTCACCGCGAGATCGTGCACACGCCAGCGGCCCTCATCTCCCTGCGCAGGACCACCCAGGCTCGTCACCATGTCCTGCATTCGCTGGAAATCCTCCGCACGGTCGGTGACGGCGATGACCGAGGGGCCAGCGCCGGAGATCGCGGCAGGTACCCCCGCCTCACGCAATGACGCCACCAGCGCGGAGGCCTCCGGATACGCATCTGAACGCGCAGGCTGGTGCAGCCGATCGGACATCGCCTCCCACAGCAGATCCGGTTGTCGAGTCATGGCGTGGACGAGTAGCGCCGCGCGGCTCACGTTGTGAACGGCGTCCGCATAAGACACAGATGCGGGAAGGACACGGCGCGCATCCAATGTCGGGAGCGTCTCGGTCGGGATGGCGAGCACCGCGCGCAGGTCTTGGTGCGCATTCATGCGAACACATCCCGGGGAACCGGCGTCGTCGAGCCAAGCAATCGTGAAGCCGCCGTGCAACGCCGCTGACAAGTTGTCCGGGTGACTTTCCATCGTCGTCGCGAGTGACAACACTTCCTCGTCGGACATAGCGGCGCCCGATTCCTCTAACACCATGGCTCGCGCAAGAACCATTCCACCGATGATCGCGGCCGCTGATGAGCCCAACCCCCGTCCGTGGGGAATCGCGTTACGGCAGCGAAGTACGAAACCGGTCGGTTGCTGGCCCATGGCCGCGAAGGCCGTGCGCATGGCCGCGACGACCAGGTGCTGCTCATCGCGCGGAACCTCGTCGGCCCCTTCGCCCGCTACCTCGACCAAGACTCCCTCGTCGTCGGTCACCATCGCAATCAACTCGTCGTACACCGCGAGTGCCAGGCCGGCGGAATCAAACCCCGGTCCGACGTTCGCGCTGCTCGCGGGAACGAGTACCCGTACCGCTTCCGATCGAAAGGCGGTCACTATTCCGCCAAACCCAACGCACGAGCCGCAGCCGTGGGATCGACGGGAACCACCACCGGATCCGGCGCCGACTCCAGAGCCCACTGCGGGTCCTTCAGTCCGTTGCCCGTCAATGTCACAACGATCATCTGACCGGAATCAAGACGACCCTGGCTCTTGACCTTCAACAGACCCGCGACACCGGCAGCACTTGACGGTTCGCAGAACAGACCTTCGGTCGAAGCCAGCAATCGATAAGCACTGAGAATCTCGTCGTCGGTCACCGAATCGATCAGCCCGTCAGATTCTTCGCGTGCGGCAATGGCCGCATCCCACGACGCGGGGTTGCCGATGCGGATAGCCGTAGCGATGGTTTCCGGCGAGGTCACCGGTGAGCCCTGCACCAGCGGTGCCGCGCCCGCCGCCTGGAACCCCCACATGCGCGGGCAGGAATCACTCACACCGTCGGCCTTGTACTCGGTGTAGCCACGCCAGTACGCGGTGATGTTGCCCGCGTTGCCTACCGGGAGTGCGTGGATATCGGGCGCACGCCCCAACAGGTCGACGATTTCAAAGCTGGCCGTCTTCTGGCCCTCGATACGAACCGGATTCACGCTGTTGACGAGCGCGACGGGATAGGAGTCCGACACTTCCCGGGCGAGCGTTAGGCAGTCGTCGAAGTTTCCATCAACCTGCAACAACGTTGCTCCGTGCACGATCGCCTGCGCCAACTTGCCCATAGCGATCTTGCCCTGAGGCACCAGCACCGCACTCACCATGCCGGCCTTGACGGCGTACGCCGATGCACTCGCCGAGGTGTTGCCGGTCGACGCGCAGATCACCGCCCGGGCGCCATCTTCTGCGGCCTTGCTGATGGCCATCGTCATCCCGCGGTCCTTGAACGATCCGGTCGGGTTGGCACCCTCGAACTTCAGCCACACCTCACACTCGAGCGTTTCACTGAGCGAGCACGCGTACACCAGGGGCGTGCCACCTTCCCGCAGTGACACCACGGGCGTCTTCTTGCTCACCGGCAGTCGGTCGCGGTACTCCTCGATCACCCCGCGCCACTGATGTGCACCATTCACGGCTGCTCGTCTCCCTCGACGCGCATCACACCGACAACGCGGCGCACAGTGTCCAGTCCGCGCAATTGCTCGACGGTCGCCTCGAGTGCCGCGTCAGTGGCCAGATGCGTCCGAACGACAAGCCCGGCATCGTCACCGTGACCCTCCTGGTGAACCACCTGGATGCTCACGCCGTTTTCGGCGAAGGCAGCCGCGATACTTGCAAGGACACCGGGACGGTCGGCGACGTCGAGGTTCACGTAGTACTCGGTGTAAGCGCGCCCGATGGGCAGCACGGGCAGCGCCGTGTACGTGCTCTCCCCCGGCCCCCGACTGCCGCTCACCCGGTTCCGCGCCGCAGCTACGAGGTCCCCGAGCACGGCACTCGCGGTGGGGTGGCCGCCAGCACCACGCCCGTAGAACATCAGCTGACCGGCCGCGTCTGCTTCGACGAAAACCGCGTTGAACGATTCACGGACCGCGGCCAGTGGATGGGTGCGCGGCAGCATGGTCGGGTGCACCCGCACGATCACACCTGAGTCCCCGAAGTCATCGATTTTCTCGGCGATGGCGAGCAACTTGATCACAAAACCCATATCCCGCGCGGCAGCCATATCGTCGGCCGTCACATCGGCGATTCCCTCGACGTACACATCGGCCAAGGTCACCCGCGTATGAAAGGCCAACTCGGCCAGGATCGCGGCCTTAGCCGCGGCATCATGGCCATCCACATCCAGCGACGGATCGGATTCCAAATATCCGAGGGCGCCGGCCTCGGCGAAAACGTCGGCATACTCCACGCCCTCCTCGTCCATCTTGGTGAGCATGAAGTTGGTGGTGCCGTTGACGATGCCCATCACTTTGCGGACACGATCGCCAGCCAGTGACTCTCGCAAGGGGCGCAACAGCGGAATAGCTCCCGCAACGGAGGCTTCGAAAGACAAGTCCACCTCGTGTTGCTCGGCCGCTTCGAACAGTCGAGCCCCGTCTTCGGCGAGCAGTGCCTTATTCGCGGTCACGACGCTCGAGCCCGCCGCCATGGCTGCCAGGATGCATTCGCGCGCAGGTTCTATTCCACCCATGAGCTCCACGACGATGTCGACGCCGGACGAGGCGACGGCTACGGCGTCGTCGGTGATCAGATCACCCGGAATACCCGGCCGAGCCTTGCTGGCGTCTCGAACAGCAACTGCCGTGAGCCGCACAGGAACTCCGATACGTTCGCGAAAATCCTCGGCGTGCTCGGTGAGCAGCTCCACGACCGAGGTGCCGACGGTTCCGCCCCCGAGGAGGGCAACCGTTACCTCTTCACGTGCCATGACCGCTCCCTGTCTTCCTCGTGCTCGTATTCGTCGTCTGCGTTCGTCTCGCCGTCGACCCGTTCAGGCGTGCGTGTCGAGACTAAGCAGATCGTCCATCGTTTCACGACGGATGATCGTCGATGATGTGCCGTCGCGAACCCCGACCACCCCCGGGCGGGCGAGGTAGTTGTAGTTGGACGCCATGGACCGGCAGTACGCACCCGTGGCCGCGACAGCCAGCAGATCGCCGGGAGCTAAGTCTTCGGGCAGCCACGCATCACGCACGACCACATCGCCTGATTCGCAATGCTTGCCCACGACTCGGCACAACACCGGCGGAGCCGAGGATGAGCGAGAGGCGAGTCGGACGCTGTATTCGGCGCCGTAGAGGGCGGTTCTGATGTTGTCGCTCATGCCGCCGTCGACAGATACGTAGGTTCGGACGACACCGCTATCGAGTTCTACCGGCTTGATCGTCCCGACTTCGTAGAGGGTTATTCCCGCCGGTCCGACGATCGCCCGGCCGGGTTCGAAAGCCAACGTCGGTTCGTCGATTCCCGCATCGGCACATGCTCGCGAAATTATCCGCCCGATCTGCGCTGCCATGTCCGAGACGTTGATTGGATCGTCGCTGTCCACATAGGCGATACCCATGCCGCCCCCGAGGTTGAGTTCGGCGATGTCGATTTCTTGTTCGTCGTGCAATCGCTGGGCGAGTCCGACAATCCGACCCGCGGCCACCTCGAAACCGGACGAGTCGAAAATCTGGGAGCCGATGTGCGAGTGCAGACCAACCAGCGAAAGGCTCGGCAACTTCGCGATTCTGCGAACGGCCTCTTCTGCAGCGCCCGTTTCCGCTGACAGACCGAACTTCTGATCTTCGTGAGCAGTGGCGATGAATTCGTGCGTGTGTGCTTCGACGCCCACCGTCGCGCGCACCATCACCGGTTGGACGACTCCCGCATCGGCGGCGGCGCTGGCGACCCGTGCGATCTCCTCGAAAGAGTCCACGACGATGCGGCCGACGCCGTACTCGATGGCCGCTGTGATCTCCGCCATTGACTTGTTGTTGCCATGCATCAGCAGGGCATCGCCCGGAACGCCTGCGCGGACCGCAACGGCGAGTTCTCCCCCACTGGCCACGTCTATGCCGAGACCTTCCTCGAACACCCACCGGGCCACGGCCACCGACAAGAAGGCCTTGGCCGCGTAATAGACCCGCGACGCTCCCGCCTGGCGGTAAGCCGACGCGTATTCGCGGGCCCGTGACCGCAGGTCCTCTTCGTCGAGGACGTACACCGGAGAGCCGTGATCGGAGGCGATGTCCCGGACATCGACCCCACCGATCATCATGGCGCCATCGGCGCCACGAGAACAGTGACGGGGCCACACAGAGTCGGCCAGCGCGTCGACCGACTCGGCCGTGGGGGCCGAGACCATCGCCCCGGGATCGGTGACGAGGTCACCGTGCCGAGGTCCTGCCGGATGCGCGCGCATGGGTCAAGGCTAGGGCAGCGCGCCCTGCACGCTCGGACGCCTGCGCTACATGCGCTCGGGGGCGCTGACTCCCAGCAGATCCAGCCCATTGGCCAGCACTTGACGAGCCGCCGCACACAACCACAGTCGAGATATGTGAAGCGGCTGGACGTCTTCCTCTCCGCGAGGCAGCACCCAGCACACGTCGTAGAACCGGTGATAGTCGGTGGCCATTTCTTCCAGATAGCGCGCCACCCGGTGGGGTTCGCGCAGTTCAGCGGCGCTGGCCACGATCCGTGGGTATTCCGCGAGACTGCCGAGGAGCTCGCTCTCCCGTTCGTGCGCCAGGGATCCAGGGTCGAATTCCGCTCCACGCCAGTCGATGCCGAGTTCTTGAGCATTCCGCAGAACGGAGGAAATCCGCGCATGTGCGTATTGAACGTAGAAGACCGGGTTGTCGTTGGTTTGTCGGGTGATCGTTTCTAAATCGAGGGTCAACGGGGAATCTGCCGGGTGGCGGATGAGCGTATAGCGGGCAGCATCAACACCTACTTCCTCGACCAACTCCTCGAGGGTGACGATGTTTCCGGCGCGCTTGGACAATCTGACCTCGAGTCCGCCACGCGTGATTTTGACGAGCTGACCGATGAGGATTTCGATGTTGACATCCATGTCGTCTCCTGCGCACGCGGCCACCGCGCGCAACCGGTTGACGTATCCGTGGTGATCGGCACCGAGGAGGTAGATGTTCACGTCGAAACCGCGGGCGCGCTTGTCGACGTAATAGGCGGTATCCGAGGCGAAATATGTGTACTCGCCGTCGGCCTTGACGAGCACACGATCCTTATCGTCGCCGAAGTCGGTCGTGCGCAACCAGACGGCGCCGTCCTCCTCGAAGACATGGCCTTGTTCTCGTAGTCGCTCCAGCCCTCGCTCTACGGCCGCGGAGCCGTGCAGTTCCCGTTCTGAGGCCCACACATCGAAGTGCGTGCAGAAGAGATCGAGAACCTGCTGTTGCTGTCGCAACTGTCGTGCATAGCCAGCTTCACGAAAAGCGACGAGTTGATCATCGCGCGGCAGGGACAGGATGTCCGGATCCTCCGCGACGATCGCCGCGGCAAGATCGACCACGTACCCACCGTGGTACCCATCTTCCGGTACGGGTTCCCCATGGGCGCTGGCCATCACCGACGCGCCAAACATGTCCATCTGCACGCCGCGATCGTTGATGTAGAACTCGCGAGCGACGTCCGCACCGGCCGCGCGAAGGACCCGAGCGATCGCGTCACCCACCGCGGCCCACCGCGTGTGCCCGAGGTGAAGCGGTCCTGTCGGGTTCGCGGAAATGAATTCGACGTTGACCTTCGTGCCAGCGAGGGCGTCTCCCACCCCGTAGTTGGATCCCGCCTCGACGATCTTGCGGGCAACTTCCGCGTGGGAAGCGGCCTCGAGAGTGATGTTCACGAAGCCGGGCCCAGCCACGTCCACCTGAGCGATTCCCGCATAACCACCGAGCTCAGACGCCAACGCCTCGGCTATCTCCCGCGGTGGACGTTGCGCCCGCTTGGCCAGCACCATCGCCACGTTCGTGGCGTAGTCGCCATGCTCACGACTCTTGGGGCGCTCGATCACGATCTCGACATCGGAGGCATCCACATCCCCTGTGCCAAGACCGTCCAGGGCGAAATTCAGTGACCCGGCTATTGCTACCCGCAACTCATCAATGGTCACCGCGCGAGCGTATCGACGCAACAGTGCGGTTATGCTCACGGTAGGCAAGGCCCGATCAGCACCATTGTTCACACCGCGCCGCCAGCCAGGCAGCGTTGCAGTTTCTGAGCATGCGCACAGATTCCGGACGAAGGTTTGAACGGCTAGCCCGCGGCGGGCGAGGTGTCCGGCGCGAAACTTCGTGCAAGGAGAATGTGCAACATGGCTCAAGGAACCGTGAAGTGGTTCAACTCAGAAAAGGGCTACGGCTTCATCGCCCAGGCCGACGGTGGACCGGATGTGTTCGTCCACTACTCGGCGATCGACGGTGACGGCTATCGCTCGCTCGAGGAGAACCAGGTCGTCGAATACGACATCACCCAAGGACCCAAGGGTCCGCAGGCAGACAAGGTTCGCCCCTCGTAGCGACATCACGTCGACTTCTCATCGGGGGCCCCACCAATCATGGTGGGGCCCTCGATGCTTGACAGGGTCTCGTCCGGCACACTTGGAACATGGCCGACGACGACATCGAGCGCCTCCTACGAGAGGTAAACACGGTCAATTCCGGAGACACTTCCCGCGGATCCTCGGACGTCAAGCCGGCACAGTCGGGGGCGGTTGACTCGTCGGGACGGTCCTCCACCGGCGGCCGGGTGGCTTTCGCTATCGGTGCCAGCCTCGTCTTCGGCGCCGCCGGGTGGTTCTTCGGACTCCTTATGCCCTTCGTCGGCTCGTTCTCCTGCGGGGTCGGGGCCGCACTCGGGTCGCTGGTGACCGGCCTGGTCGCCGGGCCCCCACGCTGGTTCTCCTCCTGACGGGCACTTCGACGCCAACAGCGGCACCAGGACACTCCTCGCGGCGAAGCAGCGGGGTTCGCCTTACGCCATGTCCGAGGTCTTGACGCCATCGCTCGATGCGGCGCCGAACGTCGACGCAACGGGTGCGAAGACTCCCGCGAGCCACGACGGCAGCGAGACCGGAGCCGGACGCGGCGGCTCGTCGACACCCATTCGTTGAGCTTCGATCGCAGCCCCGATCAAAATTCCCATGAAGACGAGATAGAACCAGAGCATCAGCACGATCGGCGTACCGAAAGCAACAACGGCAGCGCCCACCGTGTTAGACAGCGACGTGTACAGGCCGAAGACCGCACTCGAGCCCAGCATCCACACCGTCGCGAACAGCACCCCCCACGAGCGAATCCGAATTCGTGTCGGCACGTCCGGCAGAAGAGCGATGATCAAGCCACACACCACGTAGGCCACGACTGCGAGCGCCATCCAATTCACCACCCGCACGCTCACCAAGCCCAGGAATTCCGATAGTCCGAGTTCGGCCAGGACTCGTGGGAGCAACTGAAGAACGAGCAAGACAACAACGACGACGATCATTCCCCCGAGCGCCACGATGGCGGAGATACCACGATCGACGAATCCGTGGATGCGTTCGGGCTGACCGAACAGTCGCGTCAATGTTGCTCGCAGCCCATAGACCACCCGCGACGAGACGTACACCGCGACGATGATGGACACGACCGTGGTGATGGTGAAGGCACTCGAGGAGCCCTTATCGGCTAGTTCCACCAGGGCCGCCGTCGTCGGTTCCAGGGCCTGCAGGGTTTCCGGGCTTCTGTCGAAAACGCCTTCAATGGCGGATTGCACCTGATCGGTCGTCAAGAAGGCACCGGCGATGGCACCGATCGCCAGCGCGGTTGGTGCGAGAGCAAAGAAGGTGAAGAACGACAGGCCCCCCGCCACGATGCTTCCGCCCACGGCCGCATAGCGCATGAGGACGACACGACCGAACTCGATGAGCGCCTTCAGTCGTGACACCAGCACATCATGGCGCACTCGTTCGCTGATAACCTGTCGCTGCCCCAGCCCCCGTAGCTCAGGGGATAGAGCGCCGGTTTCCGGTACCGAAGGCCGCAGGTTCGAATCCTGCCGGGGGCGCATGTCGACCCAAACAACTCCGCGTTTCGCGCGGGTCGAGTCTGGTCTCTACCCCACCATCGTGGCGGTTTTCGTCGCACTGTTGCTTATCTCCAACATCGGCGCGGTCAAGCTCATCGCCTTCGGGCCACTCATCACCGACGGAGGGGCCTTCCTGTTCCCGCTCGTGTACGTGGTCGGCGACGTACTCGCGGAGGTGTACGGGTGGAAGGCAGCTCGTCGCGCCGTCATCATCGCTTTCGTCATGGGTGCGCTGGCCGCATTGACCTTTTATCTGGTTCAGATCTCACCTCCGGCCGACGGCTGGGAAAATCAGGAAGCCTTTGAGGCAGTCCTCGGCTTCGTTCCGCGAATCGTGCTGGCCAGCGTTCTGGGCTTCCTCGTCGGTCAGCTTCTCAACGCGTACGTGCTGGTGTGGATCAAGCGCAAGACGCAAGAACGGAAACTCTGGGCTCGCCTGATGGGCTCTACCGTGGTGGGCGAGTTCGCGGACACCGTGGTCTTCTGCACCATCGCCTTCTACGGGGTCATCACCGGCGGCGATTTCGCGACATACGTGATCGTTGGCTTCGTCTACAAGACCACGGTGGAAATCTTGCTCCTGCCGATTACCTACCGCATCATCGCTTTCGTCAAGAAGCGGGAACCCACTTACGAGTTGGAGTCCGCGGCCTAGCCTCCGGCTTGGCTGCCGGCTTGACCGTTGTTCGCATAACCCCCTACGAACGCTTCGCGGTAGGCGTGGAAATCTCCCGCCTCAATGGCGACGCGAATATTGTCGACGAGGTTCACGATGAAGTGCTGGTTGTGAATGGTGGCGAGCGTCGCCGCGATCGACTCCTTAGCCTTGAAGGCGTGATGGAGATAGGCGCGCGTGTAGTTCTTACAGGTGTAACAGGTGCAGCCCTCCTCGATAGGCGCGAAGGTTCGCCGATTGATGCTGGCAGTCACGTTGAAGCGCCCGCGCGAGGTATATAGAGCAGAGTTTCGCGCGACTCGCGCCGGCGATACGCAATCGAAGGTATCGGCACCCGAGGCAATAGCCGTGAAGAAGTCCTGCGGCTCACCGATGCCGAGAAGGTGACGCGGCTTGTCTTCGGGCAATTCCTCGCACACCCAACGCACGATGTCTGCCATCCGCTCCTTCTCTATGGCACCGCCTATCCCGAACCCGTCGAACGGCAATGCGGCGATGTCCGAAGCGGCCTGACGGCGCAGGTCCTCGTACTGCGCGCCCTGAATGACACCGAAGAGAGCCTGATACGCCCGCTCCGGTCGATCGGCGGTGATTCGTCGATGCTCCGCGATGCACCGCTTAGCCCATTCGAGAGTTCTGCGCATCGCAACCTGTTGATAGTGGCGAGAGTTCATCAACGTGGTGCACTCGTCGAACGCGAAGATGATGTCGGCCCCTAGAGCATGCTGCACCTGCATCGAGACTTCCGCGGTGAAGCGGTGGCGAGACCCATCGAGGTGAGAGGTGAAGGTCACTCCGTCGTCATCCACATGAGCGAGTCGGTCCTTACCCGGCGCGACAACATCGTCGACCGTACGGTCGCTGACGTCCATGGCGAGAACTTTCTTAAATCCGACGCCCAGCGAGAGCACCTGAAACCCGCCACTGTCGGTGAACGTCGGACCCGGCCAGTTCATGAAGGCGCCCAAGCCCCCTGCCGCCTCCACGATGTCCGCACCGGGCTGCAGGTACAGGTGGTAGGCGTTGGCGAGCACCGCTTGAGCTCCGAGGTCGCGCATGGATTCCGGTAGCACGGTCTTCACCGTGGCTTTGGTGCCGACAGGTATGAACGCGGGAGTTCGGATCTGACCGTGAGGTGTGGTGATGACACCGCTGCGACCAAGCTGGCTTCCCGGGAGCGAGCGATCTTCACCCATCCGGGCCACCACATCGAACCCGAAATTAGTCACACAGGAACGGTATCGGGAACGCCTACCCGGCCCGATTTCGCGAACCAGAGTGGATGAAGTTGCAGAGAAGAATCAATGTGACGAGAGTGTTTACATTGACGAAAAATTTTTTGGTGAACCGCTTGTGTCGCCTTGCCAACGCCTGTTAAACATCTCCTACCGCACCGCAAGGTGCGGGACGGTCCGAAAACTAGTGGCCTACCGGGCTAGACCCGGAAGTCTCCGAGTGCTGGCGGGGATGGCGGCAGGGAGCGGGTCGGGAAAGGAAACGAGCTGAAGGCACTGCGGAAACGTAGGGCGAGCCACGCGGACTGCACGCACCGCGAAGGCCCCGGGAAACCGGGCGGCAGCCGGGAACTTTCATGGCAAGGCCCCTCGAACTCATACTTCGAGGGGCCTTGCTCTTTGTGCTGGTAACTCTTGTCTACCGGCCCGTGGGCATTCGTCGGCTTAGGCGCGCCGAAGCGACACAGCCAACCGCGCGATTCCCTCATCGAAGCAGACCCGGGGCCTCCACTGGAACGCTTCCCATGTCTGACGAGGGTCGAACCAATGCGCCGTGGACAGCTGTTCCACCAGAAATCGGGTGATCACCGGCTCTCGTCCGGAAATCGAGGCCGCAGCCTCGCCCACGGTGCCGGCCACCCACGCCGGGCCTCGGGGAACAGATCTCACGGATGCCTCGATTCCGGCCGCGTCGACGATGGCCTTGATGACGTCGCGCACCGGTCGGGGCTCACCGTTGCTGACAACGAAGGCGCGGCCTCGGACCGACGGATCCTCCGCTCTGTCCAGCGCCCGCACGATTGCCTCTCCCGCGTTATCGACATAGGTCGTGTCGATGAGGGCGCGGCCGCCGTCGATCAGGAACAGTCGACCACTCGCCGCTCGATCGATGATGCGTCCGATAAGTTGCTTATCACCCGGGCCCCACACCAAGTGCGGTCGCACCGCGACGACCGGCACGCCGACGCGCGGATCCAACACGATGCGCTCGGCCATCGCCTTCGATCGCGAGTAGTGACCGCGGGTTCGAGCCGGATCGGCAGTATCGGCTGCAGCCGCGATGAGCGGCTCTCCCACATGCGCGACCGAGGGCGAGGACACGTAGACGAACGCCTGGACACCCGCGTCGGCTGCACACTCGAGAACCAGGCGAGTTCCTTCAACGTTGACAGTCTCAAATTGCGACCACGACCCGTCGATTCCTACCCGCGCCGCCAAATGAACGACCGCGTCCACGCCCTCGAGAGCCTTTCTCACATCGGCGGCCTTGACGATGGATCCCAGAAAGTCGTCGACGCGTGCACCGCCCGTCGATTGCTCACCAGCCATCCCCGAGGCGTGCCGCTGAAAGCACACGACGTCCCAGCCGTCGGCAAGCGCCGCCCGCACAACCGCATTCCCCAGCAAGCCCCGCCCACCCGTGACCAGCAATCGACCTTTCGATCCCGGTGACGAAACACTCCCACTCATCCGTGCCCCGCAAGAAGCCGCTCCGCGTCTGCCGCAAGATGCGCACGGTCGATCTTGGCGCCGTGTCGGATATCCACCGGCATCCGATCGATCCACAGCACCGCCGCCACATCGGGCACCTGCGCATCACGCGCGATGGCGCGCACACGCGTCGCCAGACCCATCTCTGCGAGATCGACGTGCCGTTGTCGCATCCGTGACGCACCTGCGCCGACGACGGCAGGCGCACAGACAACCACGAGCACTTGGGCACCGGTTGGCCCGACACCGACCGCTGCAGTCACGATCCGGTCGGCGCCTACTCCGCCCAGACCCTCCTCGATGCGCTGTTCGATCGACACCGGACCAACGGGCCCGTTCACCGTGGTGATCACGTGGCCGAGACGACCCTCGAGCCATAGCCGGCCCAGCTCATCGAGAACTCCGATATCTCCCGTCCGGTGCCATCCGAAATTGCGTGAGGTGCGTTGCTCCACGAACGCTTGTGCGTCGTACCGGTCCTTCGTGTGGGGAGCTCGCACGGCTACTTCCCCGAGTACTCCCGCCTCGGTGCTCAGCTCGCTCGCCGGCGTGCCATCAGAATCCACCACCGCGACGGCAACCTCCACCGACGGCAACGGCCGACCGACGAGCACCCCTGCCCCCGGCGGCTCCGCGAGAACCTCGCGGGCGGTGACGTCTGTTGCCGGAAGAACCTCGGTCATGCCGTACGGCGTGCGAACGTCACACTCCGGCCACAGGTCCATGACGTCCCGCAGCAACGAGCGGGCGATCGGAGCACCCGCGAGTAGCAGCAGCCGAAGGGACAATCCGGCGCGCGCGAGTCGGGTGCGGGCATGCGAGCCCGGTCGAGCCCCGGAGAGCACCGAACTCAGCGCCGCCGGCGACATCCACATGACCGTTCCCCCGGCATGCTCCATCGCCGCCGACAACGACTCCGCCGTCAACGAACCCGGACGCGAGGCATCCATAGCCGGAATGACTGAGGCGATGCCCAAGAGGGGGCCCAGCACCGCCCACGGTGCGAAAGCCGCAACGAGGACGTCGTCGTCGGTGAACTCATAGTGACCGAGCAGGGTGTCCCGAGTGGCGGCGATTCCGGCTCGGGAGTGGGCGACCGCTTTGGCCGGACCCGTCGCTCCCGACGTGAACACGATCGCAGCATCTGAATGGGCAACGTGGACAGCCGGTGTGCCTTGAGGCTCGGCTTCAACATCCAACAACCCAGCCAAACGGTGTTGCCAGAAAACTTGTCCTGGCGTGTTCAGGAGACGAACCACCGGCGCCGCGCGGCGTACGGCCACGACGTGATCGACCCGGGCGCCCTTGAGCGAGCGAAGCAGGGATCGCGCACCATGAGCAGCGTCGATTACCACGATGCTGGCTCCGATCCGCCACACCGCGTAGACCACAGCGAGCAAGTCGGCTCCCGGTGGAATCAAGACCGCGACCCGATCGCCCGCGCTGACTCCCCGGCGCGCGAAGGCGTCGGCGAGCCCGGCAACACGACCCTCGAGTGCCCCCCACGACACGTCTCGGAAGAGATCAGACGCCGGCGTGACACCCGGCGCTGGCTCGGACATTGCCACTGCTGCACAAGCCGGACCTCCACCTCGTCGCCGAAGGTTGTTCCCGAGGTCATCCGGGGTAGCTTCGTGCGCTTGCACGACGTCTCTATCTGTGTCTTCCTCGCGACCATCGAGAGACGCGGGAACGCGCGCTATCCAGGACCAAATATCGGCGATGGCGTCTGCGCGATCCTCCAACACCAGATGCCCCGCATCCGGATACTGCTGCACGAGCGCATGCGGCAGCCGTCGGCGGAGGTCGTCCAGATATCTCACCGAGAAGACGGGGTCGCGCATTCCCCAGACCAGCAAGGTCGGAACGTGCGCGAGTGTGTCGAGTCGCGAAGCGATTCCCTCAAGAACCGCCGAGGTCGGGTGGTCGGGTCCGGTCGGAATATCCGCCACAAAATCATCGATCGCGTCACGGTCCTGAGCTGTGGGATACGGAGCTCGGAACGCACGCGCAGTCTCGGCGTCGACTCGGGAGATTCGGGTTGTCGCTCGAACAAACCCCTTCGTCCGGCGGGTCATCACTCCACGGATGACCGGTAGGCGCGTCGCGGCGATGACCCACGGAATGCCCCGATGCTCGGGTTGGTGCACAGCGGTATTCGTCAGTGCAACGCCGGCTATCCAGAACGGCGAGTCTTCGTCGTCCATGACGTTCTCACTCCAGCCGAGCGCGACGGGGCCTCCCCAGTCATGGGCGAGAACGACGATCGGCCCGCGAACGTCCAGGCTGCCCACGATTGCTGAAAGGTCCCGAACACGCTGATCGAGTCGGCGGATACCGCCGCTTCGCGCCGAGAAACCCATGCCGACGTGATCGGGGGCGATGACGCGCACCGTTGGCGGTGCCTGTCGAGCGACGTTGCGCCACAGATACGACCATGTTGGATTTCCATGAACACACACAACGGTGAGTTCGACGTGTTCGGGATTCGTATCGAGAACGTGGATCCCCAGCATCTCGTCAACCAGTTGCGACGCCTCAGCCCGCCGGTGTGCACCTTCGTCGTCGATGCGGTCGCTGTTGATGCGCTCGTCGTCGATGAAGACAACCCGGGACCACGTTGGGTCGAACCCCTTCAAGGCAGGTGCGGTGCGAGCGGGAATCCGCGCCGACTTCACCACTCGATGTCGATGACAGCGGCGTTCAAACCCGAGCCGATGCCCATGCAAGCGACCCGGTCCCCCGACACCAGATGTTCGGAGTTCGTCGCCAACGTGAAGGGGACCGACGCCGGTCCGATGTTGCCTCGCGTCGGGAAGGTCTGCGGCACACGTTCGGGATCGATGTTCAGGGCACGAGCGATCGCTTCGGTGTGGATCTTCGACACCTGATGGATCACATACATCCTGAGGTCGCTCCAGTCGAAGTGCTCGGCGGCGTCGGCCCAGGTGAGCACGGCAAGGTCCACCGCTGCTTCGAGCAGCGCACGGCTGTCGGTGCACATTCCCGTCAGATCCCCCGTGCACAGAAGGTGATGCTCGGTGGCAGCCCGCGACACACCGCCGAGGAACCTGTGGCCTTCCCGATGCTGAGACGCCCGCCCGAGGACCATGGCCGCGCCCCCGGAGCCCAACGTGAACGTGGCGAAGTTCTCCACAATGTCCTCTCGGGTCGCTCCCTGAGAGTTGAGACGGTCGATGGTCGCCTGCTGAGGCTGACGACTGCCTTCACCATCAACGATCAGTGCGTAGTCGATCTGCCCGCTGTCGATCATGTTGGCCGCGAGCTGCATTCCGCTCATGAACCCCAAGCACGCGTTCGACAGATCGAAGTTCACGCACGCCGATGAGAGACCGAGTTGACGGTGCACGTCGACGGATGCGGACGGCTCCAGCCGCTCACGACACACGGATGTATCCACCAGCAAACCGATTGCCCGGGGATCGACGCCAGCTTCTGCGATGGCCTTCGCGCCTGCCATCGCGGCCGCATCAGCGAATGTCACATCTGAAGGCCACCAACGACGCTCGGAGATTCCTGCCAGCTGCTCGAGCATTCCTCCGTGCAAGCCAGCACTCGCATACGCCGGAGCAAGCCATCCGTCGATGTCAGAGGACGTGATCACCTCGGGAGCGTCGACCGCAGACACCGCGAGCACGGCCGTATCCGTGAAGGTGAATACCGAACTGCCCGTCGAGGGAGTTGGAAGGTCATCGACCGCGCTGACGCCCTGGCTCACCCGAGTGGCCCCCTTCTGAGACGGATCCGAAGTAGGTCCTGTCAGCCCCTAGCCTGCCATGACCGGCGCCGTACCGCCGTCGGGCGTCTTCCCCGACCGGTAGCCGCACGCACTTCTTCGCCGAAAAGCGGTCGCAACCATGGCTAGGCGCATGCCATGACGTACCGTCTCAGCCATGCGGCGTTCGCAGGCAGCCACCAGGCGGCGGGCACGCAGGTGGCTCGGTGGCTTCGCTGGCGCGGCCCTCCTTGGCTCGACGGTCATCGTCTCCCCGATCATCGTTTCCCCCGCTGCAGCGGACGAGGCAGATGCCGATCTGGCGCGCTTCTACGGCCAGACGGTCACGTGGGGTCCCTGTGACGATGTTGCAGGTGGCTCCGAATGCGGGACAGTCGCCGTGCCGATGGACTACCGAAATCCCTCAGGCCGAACCCTCGATCTCGCTGTCCTTCGCATTCTCGCCAGTGGCAATGCGCGCGGGAGTCTGCTGGTCAATCCCGGCGGCCCCGGGGCGGGCGGCGTGGACTTCGCCGAATACCTCAGTACGGTCATCGACTCAGATGTTCGAGCGGTCTACGACATCGTCGGATTCGATCCACGTGGAGTCGGACAGTCCGCACCCGTCACTTGCCTGACCGACAAGCAGATACTGCGCTGGAATCGGACCGACATCACCCCCGACACCGCCCGTGAGCGCAGAACACTGTTCTCCCGAGCCGATCGCATTTCCCAAGGGTGCCTCGATCGCGATCCTGCTCTCGCGCGATCCGTCGGTACGGCGAACACCGTGCGCGACATGGACATCCTTCGCGGCGTCCTCGGTGATGACGAGTTGAACTGGTTCGGCTTTTCCTACGGAACCGAACTCGGTGCTCTGTATGCACAACGCTTCCCGGACCGCGTTGGACGCATGGTTCTCGACGGAGCGGTCGACCCATCCTTGAATGCGATGGAAGTGTCCGAAGATCAATCAGCAGGGTTCCAACGAGCCCTAGCCCGCTTCGCCTCGGATTGCGCGCAACGCTCGAACTGCATAGCGACAACGCAGGCAGGAGTGCTCTCGGCCATCAACCGACTACTTGTGCAACTCGACCAGGCACCACTGTCATCGGATGGCAGCCGACGCCTCGTGCAAGCCGAGGCCCTCACCGCTGTGTTCTTCTCGATGTATTCGACCGATCTGTGGCCGACGCTGCGTTCGGGACTGAGCCAAGCGCTCGACGGCGACGGTTCGACTCTGCAGTTGCTCGCACAATTGGCGAATGATCAAACCGGCCCTGACACCTTCGGCAGCAATATCACGTCGGCCTTCTACGCCATTGGGTGCTGGGACTATCCACCGACGCCGGGCATCAAAGGCCTGCGCCGTGCGGCATCTGATTGGTCGACCGATGCCCGTGTGCCGGAGATGGCCGTCGCGATGTCCTGGGGCAACGCCCCCTGCAGCACATGGTTTGGACATTCGGACACACCACCAGCACCGGTGACTTCGACCACGAACGCGCCGATCTTGATCATCGGGACGACCTACGATCCGGCAACTCCCTACGCATGGTCGCAAGCGCTTCGTGGCCAACTACCGACCAGTCGACTCCTGACCCACCGGGGTGACGGTCACACGGTGTACGGCGATAGCAACCTGTGCATCGACAATTTCGCGGACATCTACCTGCTCACCGGCGATCTGCCGGAGCCGGGGACCGTGTGCTCGAGTTGATCGCCGATACGAATCCTGACGGCCTATCGGCTCAACTCTAAGGCGCGTCGTCGTTGCCCGACTTCTCTTCCTTATCGGTCAAGCCTTCGAGGCCTGCGAGGAATTCCTCGACCTGGGCGGCGATCTCGTCACCACTGGGCACCTCACCCTGCGGGGCACTGCTGGGCTTGGTCAACGCGCTGCGAGCTTCGATCATTTGGTCGTACTGCGTCTCCAGAACGCTGACGACCGCGGCGAATTCTTCGTTGCCCGTCAACTGCTCTGCGACCTCGCCGTCGGCTTTCTCGGCTTGGGACTCCAGGCCCATGCCCGTCAAGCGCAGTCCGGTCACCTCGGTAAGCCCCTCGATCAGCACCATCGCGCACCGCGGATAGTCGAATTGCACGAGGTAGTGGGGCACCTGCGCCGTCACCCCGATCGATGACAGGTTGCGCTGGCCGAGGTGGAATTCGAGCAACGCACCCATGTGCCCCGGAACTTCGATATCGCCCAGAACAGCGCTGCGGCCCGCCGTCAATGCGGCGTCGTTTCCGTGCACCGTGATGCCGATCGGACGCGTGTGCGGCGCCGGCCAAGGAATAGCTGTGAGTCCCACCGCGTGGGATAGGCCAAACTCATCGACGAGAAGATCGACCGCGGCCAGAAAGCGATTCCACTGGTAGTCGGGCTCGGGACCGTCCAACAGGAAGAAGTCGCGACCTTCGGCATCGACAACTCGATTCAATTCGAGTCGAGACGACTCCACCGCGGAGAAATGGTCCGAGGAGAAGGTCATCCGTGGGCGGCGAGCGCGATAGTCGAGCAACTCATCGGAGTCGAACGTCGCCACAAGCTCGGTGGTGCAGGTCTCGCGGATGTGAGCAGCTGCCTGCCGAACACCACCGCCGGCATCCACGAACCCCTGGAAGGCGTGCACCAGCGTCGGCACGCGCGGAGAAGCGATCGTGCCGGGATCGATGTGAAACGTCAGCAACTTCCTCGGCGATCTCATAATTCCTCCCACCCTCAGGCTACGTGCACTCACCTCAAAATGCGATCGGGAACTCACGGCGTTCGCAGAGTGCGAACGGGTGGTGGGGATATTCCCCCTGGGGACGGAGATCGGCTATGACTGCAGATCCGTGCTTCTCGCGCCGAGGACTAGGAGTTCGCGGACTCACTGGGAGCGCTCGGCGGCGGCGACGAGTTCGAGTCTGCAGCCGGCTTCTTCACCGCTGCCTCGGATGCGCCTGTCTTCTTCGCGGTCGATTTCTTCGCGGTCGATTTCTTCGCGGTCGATTTCTTCGCGGTCGATTTCTTCGCGGTCGTCTTTTTCGCCGTCGACTTCTTGGCGCCTGTCTTCTTCGCGGTCGGCGCGGGGACTGTGGATGGCGTCGCGTCTGCTGACGTCGCGGGTGGAGTGCTGGGCGCGGTGGTCTGCATCATCGGCGAATCCATCGCCTGCCATTCCGGCGATGCAGCGGGCTCGGTCATTCGGCGCCACAGGTACCAGCCACCAGCGACCGCACCGCCGAGCATTGCCATACCCAAGAGTCGCCGCATGGCCCGCACGCTAACAGCCGCTCGTTACCCGCGTCATCGGATTCCCAAGCCTCAGCCCGCGCTGAGTGCCGAACGGAACTTCTCCAGCACCGCGCCGCTGCTCCAAAAAGCCCGCTGCTGACCTTCGGGCAAGGTCAAGGCGTATTCGCAAACCTTCGCCCAGGCGATTCCTACGGCGCGGGTCAAGGACGCGGCGACCGTGGCCGAGATTGCGGATCCGGCGATCGCGCCCCCCGGGATGAACTTGAGCAGATTGGTGACGACGTAACGCCCCGCCATGGTTGCCCCGCCCGTCAGAATAAGCGAACCCGCCACCGCCATTGCCCTCGAGCGCTGCGGCGGAAGTCCGTAGGCGGCGGAGATCCGCGCGATCATCGTCACCTGATTGGGGACAAGAAGCGCCGCATCAGTGAAGGGGATCGGGACGGCGCCGATTCCAGATGCGACGGTGATCGACTGGTTGATCACCGCCTTTACCGCTTTTTTTTTGCGCTCCATGTCCAACTGCTGAGCAGCGGTGAGAGCCGCTTGAGCGGCTTCGGGGACTACCTCGTACGTCGCGTCCAGCAACCGATCGAGTCCGAACTCCGGTGCATGCGTGAAGTCGTCCGCAAGCGCGTTCGTCAATACCGGTGCCTCACCCGCGCGAATCGGTAATCCGAGACCGGTGATGAAGTCCGATAGTTCCACCGCATCTGGATGCGCCTGACCGTCCCTGCTGGGCACCTGGGTCAACACCACGATCACCGGGAGCCCCAGCTCGGCGAGGCGTCGGACGAACGCTGCCTGCGCCTCCTCGAAGCGTCGATCCGACCAACGCACCACGTACCAGGCGGCATGGATTTGCTGATCGATGGCAGACCTCCGCCGTGCTTCGACGACGTCGCGAAGGCCTTCCAGGATCTGGTCGCCGGCGGACCCGGTCTCGAACCCCTCGGAATCGAAGATTCCCAAGAAGCCATCGTCGCGACGGTGATAATCGACGCCACGCGTCACCGGCTCCCCCACCCCGGTATCGGCGACATCTCGACCAAAGACAGCGTTGACCAGAGTGGATTTGCCTGCCCCCGTGGCTCCAAAGATCGCCAGGTTGAAGCAACCTAGGGCTGCGAAAGCGGTGGACAACTCCTTGGTGAACATGCCCTCGAGAGCAGGAACGTCGATGTCCTGGACGCCTTCGTTCTCAGGCGACGATTCCGGAGCCATGCTCTGAGAGTACGCGGGATGCTCACGAGCCTGGGTTACCGTTGAGACGTCATGGCTCCCCTCCGCTCCCCCGAACAATCCGGGATTTCCCGTTCGATCGTGACCTGGATCGTCGGACTTTCGCTGATCGCGGTTGTTGGTCTCGGAGTTGGGCTGGGCCTGCTTCATGCATTGGGCCTAGCCGATTGGAACAAGATTCAGCAGGCCCGCGACGTGGGGAAACTCGGAGGCACTCCGACCATTCCCGAGGCCTATCAAGAACTCATCGACAAGGCAGCCGAACGCTGCCCGGAGGTGCCTTCTCGAGTTCTCGCCGCGCAGATCGCCGTGGAAAGTGGATGGCAGGCGGACGCACAGAGCCCCGCGGGAGCTCAAGGCATCGCGCAGTTCATGCCCAGTACGTGGAGTCAATACGGTCTGGACGCCAACGGCGATGGCGTCCGCGACGTGTGGGATCCACGCGACGCGATTCCGTCAGCAGCGGAGTTGAATTGCCTCAACAGACGACTGGTGTCTTCCGTTTCGGGAACCCCGCTGCACAACATCCTCGCCGCCTACAACGCCGGCCACGGCGCGGTTCGCAAGTACGACGGCGTACCACCGTTCCCCGAGACCGAGCAATACGTGGAGAAAGTGATCGAGCTTGCGCAGCGCTACCCGTCGCCGTAGCGCAAGATCGCCGAAGCATCGGTTTTGAGTCTGCTACTTGATCACGACTATCGATTGGTGATTCTCCACGACCAGTCGACCGTCCGGTGACCACAGTCGCCGAGTTTCCGAGGTGAACCCCTCCTCCATCGACGACACCCACGCTTCGAATCCCAGGGGCTGCTGCGGATCAAGTGCCTCCGGCGGAAAAAGCAGATGTGCACTGAAAGACACAGTGGCCATCGGACGCAAGTCGGTCATGGCGACGTAACTGGCCGGCCACCACGCATCAACCAGCCCCAGAGTGATTCCGGCTGTCCATGGCTCGGCATTGTCTTCAGGGTCGGGAACAGGCGACACCCATCCGAGAGCCTGAGGACTATCTCCCGAGCCGGGTACGCCGACCGCGGGTCGGTAGCCGATGTGCAATCCGAACTCCGGACCCATAGGAGGACCCACCGGGACGCTCGGGACCGCACGCCAGTCGGGGAGGTCAGGCATCGATGCCGTGCCCCACGGCTGAGCAATGTCCCCAGCACGCGGGGTTCCCGTGATGATCACACTGTGGGCAGCGAGAGCGCCGTCGGATCCGGTGACGCTTGCCTTCCACGTAGTCATCGCCGATCCGACGCGAAGGGGCACCACATCGATGCGTGCCGTACCGGCAGGCAGGGGTCCAAACATGTGGGCGGTCACACTGCGCACGCGCCGATCGGCGCTTTGCTGCTGCGTTACCTCGACGGCGTTGACGGATGCAGCGATGACAAGACCCCCCCACGCCCCGCGGCCCTGAAGCCAACCAGCGGGAACGTCCCACGAAAACGCGCCGGGCTCTGTCTCGTCGATGCGGCAGGCGTCAGTGAATCGGTCCGTCATGCGCCGTCGGGGCGCACATCATCGACAGAGCCGTCGTCGCTCGTCGTGTCTGCCTTGCCGCTGGCACTGGATAGCGCAGACTTCTTCAACCAACGATTCCACGGAATATTCCACAGTCCACCAGGGCCATTCCACGGTTCCATCATGTCGCCGCCGGTCTTGATGTAGTTAACGACATCACCGGGGATCGTGTTGTCGAAGATCCACTTGGCGTCATCTTCGAACATGTTGGTGCAGCCGTGCGACCCGTTGTAGCGGCCGAGTCGGCCGTATGCCCACGACGCGGTGTGCAGGAACTCACCCGACGGTGTCAAACGGGTATTCCACTTCGACGGCAGCTCGTAGAACTCGACCTCCGGGTCCAACCCGAGACTCGAGCTCCGGTAGACCTTGTTGTCCTCTTTGTCAGTGCTGATGACCTTCGCGCCGTTGCGCGTCTCCCACCCCGACTTCCCGAGCGACACCTTGAAATTCTTCCGCTTCTTGCCATTGACATGCACGGTCATCGTCTTCTTCGCACCATCGACGGTCGCGATGAGCGAACGGTCGGTACGGAAGACATACGTCTTACGCAGCGCCTTCGAGCCGACGAGATACTTCTTGCCGGACTTGCCCAACACGGTGTCGTTCACCGTCGACGTGATCCGAATGGTGGAGTTCCCCGGCCAGTAGTTCTTCGGTCGGAACACCACCGTTTCGTCGCTGATCCACCCCCAGGCTCCAGGGACATTCACGGTGCGCCCACTCGGCGTCGTCGCAGCCACCTGCAGGTGACGCTCCACAGCGGCCTTGTTCGTGATGTTCTTGCTGAATCGCAGGCGCGGCAGGGTGCCGACTCCCAATTTGACCCGGCTTCCGGAAACTCCGAGGCCATTGCCCGCTGCCTCGAACGTCGCCGTTACCCGCTTGCGCGGTTTGGGCAGGACTTTCGGCTTGGCCCAGTCAGAGGCGGTGGGAATCGTCGCGATCGGACCAGACGGGGGAGACTGACCTGTCGGGCCCGAGGATCGCATCGACACTCGGTACTCCCGACCGTTGGTCAGAGATGACAGCCCGCAGGTGCCGCTGACGTCTGGACAGTCGAACCACAAATAGCCATCCGGCGAGATCTGATAACCGGTCACCGACGGGTCGTCGACCGGCAGGTAAGTCGCGATCGCGCTGGCATCTGCGGGCGTCACTGCGATCAGCACGGGCCGAAACGGCAGCGCTGCGTCAGGTGGAGGAACCGACGGATCGGGCACGGCCTCGGGCGTCGGATCCACGCTGGGCTCCGAGCCCGGATCAGCGCTCGGATCGGCGCTCGGATCGACGGTCGGACTCGCACTCGGCGACGAGGTCGATTCCACCGAGTCCGTGTCGGCAGACTCGTCGGCAACCACGGCACCGGGCGATGCCGCAGCGAGCACGCCGAAAACCACGGCCACAGCGGCCGCTGAGCGCAGGCGTCGAGAGATGGGGGCCCCTAGGGAAGTCACGGCATCAATGTACGTTGCCGACCCCCGTCGAGATAAACCCGGCGTGCGTGTTCTCCACTTTTGCGGCCACCAACATGGATGCGTAGGGGACGCCCTCACCTACAGTCATCTCGTGGGTCTGTTCTCTCGCTTCACTTTGCCGTCGGTCAAGCCGTCAGAAGCAATGGACATGTTGAGTGCGGGAGCGACCATGCTGGATGTCCGGGACAACTCTGAATGGAACGCCGGACGGGTCCCCGGTGCCGTGCACGTCCCGGCCGCCAACGTCGCCGCCCAGGCACCCAAACGACTTCCGAAAGGCCGACCCGTCGTCATCGCTTGTCGAACAGGATCCCGATCGAAGGCCGCCACTCGGCTTCTTCGCGAGCAGGGCATCGAGGCTTACAGCCTGTCCGGTGGATTGGCCGCGTGGGAATCGGCCGGTGGTCGAATCGCGGGTAAGGGCAACAGGCCGGGGATGATCGCCTGACAGGGCATTGCGCCTAGCGTTGATCCGTCACCACGGAACGATCTGCCTGTCCTCCCACAGCACACCGGTGGGAACGACGTTGCCTTCATCATCCGTTGCGTCTCGATCGGCCAGCCACACGATCGTTTCGGCGCCCTCCTCTGCAGATCGCGGAGCGTCGGGTCCACCCATGTCGGTCCGGCAATGCCCCGGGCACACGGCGTCTACCAGGACGCCGCGTTGCCCCCATTGCATCTCGGCGGCGAAATTGCGAACCAACGCGTTCACCCCCGCCTTCGAGATTCGATACGGAGCCAACCCACCACTCGTTCCGGGCCCGGTGAACCGACCCAGGCACGCAGATAAAGCAATAACTCTGCCGGAGCGGTTCTTCACAAGATCCTGCGCGAACGTCTCGATGCTGTAGAAGGCGCCGTCGAGGTTGATGCTCATGACGCGTTGCCATTCATCGGGGCTGGTGCGCATGGTGCGTGTCATCTTGGCTGACATCACTCCGGCGGAGAGCACCAGAAGATCCAGTGGTCCGACATGGGCGACTGCGTCTGCAGCCTGAGCGAGCGACGCCGGGTCTGCTACGTCCGCCGCCACGGGGATTGCCTCCACACCGTCGTCGACGAGCTCTGCTGCGGCAGCCGTGACGCGCGAGTTTTCTCGACCGAGCACGATGACGCGGGCGCCCCGGCGGCCGATCCCTCGCGCCGCCGCCAGTCCGAGACCTCGACTGCCTCCGGTCACCAACGCCACTGTGTTTGACCCGATGAACCCCATGGCGCAACTGTGGTGCCTGTCGGCAGGACCTGCATCCGGACGCGTTCGTGCCGGCGCCGAGGGCTACTGTTGGAACTACACCCATCTGCACGTGAGAGGAACGCCTCCGTGGCGAGCGAGCCCCCCAATTCCGTTGTCAGTCGCTTCGGCCCCAACGAGTGGTTGGTGGACGAGATCTACGAGCAGTACCTGAGGGACAAGAACTCCGTCGATCCAGCGTGGTGGGACTTCTTCGAAGACTACGCCCCGGTGGAGTACTCACCCGCGGCCGTGCCGCACGCCGCCGCCGCTGCTGCCCCGGCCCCCACTGCACCCGAGCAGAGCACATCGACACAGACGACTTCGACACAGACGACTTCCCCAGCCCCGTCGACGCCTGCCTCAACGCCCGCGTCAACTCCCCCGCCGGACGCCGCCACGCCACCGTCACACGACAGCACCGATGCGTCCGTGGTTGAACCAGAGGTGCTTCGCGGAGCGGCCGGTCGCGTGGTGACGAACATGGAGGCCAGCCTCTCGGTGCCCACCGCCACCAGCGTGCGATCGGTGCCGGTGAAGTTGCTGATGGATAACAGGGTGGTGATCAACAACCACCTATCGCGCGGGCGAGGCGGCAAAGTGTCGCTCACCCACGTCATCGGCTTCGCGGTGGTGCGAGCGATGGCAACGATGCCCGAGATGGGTTACGGCTTCACCCAGGTGGATGGCAAGCCCGCCGTACTCCGCAACGAGGACATGAACCTCGGTTTGGCAATCGACCTCGCGAAAGACGATGGCACGCGGCAGTTGCTTGTTCCGAACATCAAGGGTGCACAGCGGATGGACTTCGCCGCTTTTTGGGCCGCCTACGAAGACGTGGTCCGGCGCGCCCGCAGCGGCAAACTCGAGGTGACGGACTTCGCTGGCACCACGGTCTCGTTGACGAACCCGGGAACGATCGGCACCAACCATTCGATCCCCCGCCTGATGGAAGGACAGGGGTGCATCGTTGGGGTCGGAGCGATGGAGTACCCGGCGGACTGGCAGGGCGCATCGACGGAGACGATCGTCCGGAACGCCGTGTCGAAGATCATGACTCTCACGAGCACCTACGACCACCGCATCATCCAGGGTGCGCAATCCGGTGAGTTCCTGCGCCGCATTCATCAACTTCTTCTCGGCGAAGAGGACTTCTACGGCGAGATCTTCCGTTCCCTGCGCATCCCCTACGAGCCTGTTCGCTGGGCCAACGACATCTCAGCCAGTCACGAGACGGACCTGGACAAGACGGTCCGGGTGCAAGAGATCATCCACGCCTACCGTGTCCGAGGACACTTAATGGCCGACACCGATCCGCTGGAATACGAGCAACGTTCTCATCCCGACCTCGACGTGCTCAGCCACGGGTTGACACTGTGGGATCTCGACCGGGAGTTCCCCACCGGAGGCTTCGGCGGTCGCGCCCTGATGAAACTTCGGGAGATTCTCGGCGTGCTGCGCGACGCGTACACCCGCACGGTCGGCATCGAATACATGCACCTGCAAGATCCTGAGCAGCGTCGGTGGATCCAAGAGCGTCTCGAGATTCCGCATGTGAAGCCTGACCGCGACGAGCAATTGCGCATGCTGAACAAGTTGAATGAGGCCGAAGCTCTCGAGACCTTCTTGCACACCAAATACGTCGGACAGAAGCGATTCTCACTCGAAGGCGCGGAGTCCCTCGTCCCATTGCTCGATGAAATCCT